>Ga0335398_10000071_pt1 | contig 141136 bp, 124 predicted proteins | sample BON03_FD_205742 | JGI IMG/M metagenome (GOLD analysis project Ga0335398, IMG submission 205742) | Freshwater microbial communities from Lake Bonney liftoff mats and glacier meltwater in Antarctica - BON-03 (spades assembly) (version 2) | ecosystem: Environmental > Aquatic > Freshwater > Ice >...
GGTTTTAGAAAATTATCATTCCACACTGAAGCTTCAGATAATGCGTTGTCGATTATTCCCTTAACCTTTGTTTCTATTTCTCTTGCCATGTTATCTATTTTATTTTACAAATATATGTATTTTTTATGGTTAAACAACACACATCACCATTTATTTTAGTATTTTTGTAAAATAAAATAAATAAAACTTAAATTATGTTAAAAAAGAGAGTTGAGATTGGTGGTAAAGTTAAATGTATATATCGGTCATCCAATATATTAGCATCTACTTACACTAAAGAGAGTAGTGAATTAGTAATAATATTTAATAATGGTGGTACTTACCTTTATAATGATGTTAAAGATAATGAGTATATGAGGTTTGAAATTGCTGAGAGTCAAGGTAGTGTATTCAACTCCCATATAAAAACTAAGTCTTTCGAGAAAAAAGATAAAATTGATGTTAACAATATTATTGAAGAATTAGAGAAAGTTGAGTTGATTGAAAGTGTAAAAATTAAAGAAGAGTTGATTAGCTCAATGAATTCACTCTCGGTTATATTCGAGACCACAGGTGAGGTTGACCGTCAATTGCTAAAAGATGTTGAGACTAATATTAGACTATTCAAGGGGGAGGTAATTAGTGAATAAGTTAGATAGAGATTATTTGTCGTTAATTAAAGATGTGTTAAAAAATGGTAATTATAAGGAAGGTAGAAATGGTGGGACTAGGAGTGTTTTTAGTAGACATATAAGACATAAAATGTCTGATGGGTTTCCATTACTTACAACTAAAAAAATGCCATGGAAGGTAATTGTTACCGAATTAATTTGGTTTTTAAGGGGTCATACCAACATTAAGGAATTACTTGATAATAATTGTAACATTTGGAATGGTGATTCGTATGCTAATTATTTAAAAAAACAACCTAAATTTCAGGTTGGGGGAAACAATGTTGATTGCGGTCCTATGAATATTGAGGATTATATAAATAAAATAAAAACTGATGACTCATTTGCTAAAAAGTGGGGTGATTTGGGTAAAATATATGGTTCTCAATGGCGAAATTGGGGTGGTGAGGTTGATTATGATAAAGGTGAGTATAATTTTAAAGGTGGTATAGACCAAATACAAGTTGTCATTGATGAATTAAAGTCTAATCCAGATTCTAGGAGAATTTTTGTTAGTGCTTGGAATGTTGCGGAGTTAAGTGAAATGGTTTTACCACCATGTCATAATTTCTTTCAATTTTATACTAGGGTATTAAGTTATGATGAGAGGGTTACCTTATTTAATAGTAAGGTAAATATTTTGAATCCGTATTTACCACCATTAAAAGAAACGCTAGAGCTTCATAATATACCAACAAGGGCGGTTTCACTATTATTTAATATGAGGAGTTCGGACGTTGGGTTGGGATTACCCTTTAATTTAGCATCCTATGGTTTATTATTAAAGTTAATCGGTGTTATAGTAAATATGGTACCAGAAGAGTTAATCGCTAATTTGGGTGATGTTCATTTATACTCAAACCATATCGAACCAATTAAACCTCAGTTAAAGAGGAGAGGTAAGGTCTTACCTGATGTTTTAATAAGTTCTAAGTTTTTACCAAATGGTGACGGTGAAACTAGGTTTGGTGAGTTAGATTCGTCATTTCAAATTTTAATTAATAATCTTGAAGTAGATGATTTTAAATTAATTAATTATAATTCACATGATAAAATTAAGTTGCCATTGAGTAATTAAAAACAATAAATTAAGTTGTAGTTTACAACAAAGTTAAAATAAAGCACCCAATCGGGTGCTTTTGCTTTTTACATAATATTTATTATTAAAAATAAGATTTAATATGGAAAATAACAACATAAGACCAAACGGTTTGCAAGGTAAAGATAAACTTTCTCGTATGATTGAGTTGATGGGTAAAACATCAATTAATGAAAATGTTACTAGGTCTGTAATTGAGTTAACAAAAAAAGGTCCAGATGGTAATGTCTATGCTATTGTGAGAGAAAACCATAGTTATTTTATTAAAATTAGTACTAACAAGTCTAATTTAGTCATTGAAAACTTCGAATATATTGGTGGTCTTAAAAATAAAACCGATAAATCTTTTGATAGTTATTCAAAGGCATTAAGACAATTAAATTTATCATTTATCAGCCTTGCTGAGGCTAACGGTAAATCTAGTGATATTAATGCATTTTTAAATGATAACTTAATTGAGGGTTTTGGTATTATTAGAGGTAAAGGACATGATGAGCATGTTATGGGGTTAGATGGTGATAGTTCTGAAAATGAGGAAGATGTTGAATATGATGGGGAAGATTGTATGTCTGAAAATGACGAAACTATTGATGAGATGATTGGTGATGATAATGATATGATTGAAGAGAATTTCATTCAAAATAAAAGACTTAAAATTGTTGATACTCTATTAAATATAGATTCGGCTATAGCTGAATCAACTAATGAAAGGGTTGAATTGTTAATAGAGAGTTTAAGTTTGTTATCTGAAAAAGAGCAGAAATTTTTATTAGCTAATTTAAAAAAAAAAAGTTAGTCGAGACTAAATATAAATTAAAAATAAATAACTCAAAACCACCTGAAGATAATTCAGGTGGTTTTGAAGATTCAAGTAACTCTGATGTTGACGCTGGTTTTGACGATGCTTTAGCTAGTGATGGTGTTGACGATGGTGGTAGTGATAAACCTTTTGATGATGAACCTTTTGACGCTGGTGTTGAAAGTAATGAGGATGAAGACCCAAAGAAATATATTCAACAATTATCTGGGAAGTTAGGTCAATCAATTAGAGCTTACACTGATAAAGTGGGTCAGCCTGATTTAGAGTTAGAAAAATTCGCAATAAATTCAGTTATATCAGCTACTCATTCAAGTGATATGACACCTGAGGATAAGCAAGATATTATTAAAAAAATTAATAATTCTGGTGATGATGATAATACCGTAGATGGTGGTGATGAGCAAGGTGATAATACCGTAGATGGTGGTGGTGGTCACCAAGGTGGTGAGCAAGGTGGTGAACAAGGTGGTGAGCAAGATGATTCTTCTGGGATTGAGGATTTTGAAAAGGCGTTAAATAGTGAGAGTGTTATCAACGAGAACTTAGATTCGGTAAGTTTTGTCAAATTTGTTGGTATGACTGATGATGAAATTACTGTTATTTTAAATGTTAATGGTGAAAATAAATTAATTAAATTTTACAAGGAAGAACTTTTATCCCAACCAAGTTCTCATGATGAAAGTTGGTTCTACGCATATGATGGGGTTGATAGGGATGGCGTAAAGTATGAGGCTGTGGGTTCATTCTTGGGCCACCCAGATACTAACCTAGAGTTTGAGGATATTAGTGAATTTAGCGTTTCTAAAAAAAATGAAAGTTTTGTGGTTGAAAGTGGTATTGAAATATTACCAAAGGAACATAAACAAGTTTTTGTTAACGCTAAATTAGGTGTTAAAGAAAGTGTTGCTAGTAGAATTACAATTATTAAGAATGATGATGAGGTTGAGACACCAACTAAACCAAAAGTTAGCCCTAAAACGATTCCGAGTAGGAGGGAAAAACCTTGGGTGGTTCCAATAATAAAACCACAACCAAAAGCTGTTAAGTAATGAAGGAATTGTTTTTAATATACGTTAATGAATTAGGTGAGGATTGGAAGGGTGATTTAATTTATGAATTCATTTTTTCAGATACAACCGATAACGTTGAGGGTGAGGATTGGGATGTTTACCCAGCTTCTGGACAACCAGAACCACCTAAAGTTACTTGTGTTAAGAGGGTTGGTAAACTTGAATCTAAATTCAGGTTATCCTTGGTACAAAATAGTGATACATTCGCAGTTTGGGATGCTATTGATGGGGTTATAGGTTTAGCTTGGGAGAATATTAGTGATTATGAAGAATACCCTGATAAAAGAGTTGCTTTCCATTTTGGTGAGTTGTTGGGTGATGTTGAGAATAAATTATATGAGAAAGATTTAATATTAGAATATAAAAATACAAGTAATAAAAATAGTAAAAATGGGAAATAGAATAAAAAAACGAATTGTTGAGGCTAATAATAAAGGGGTTTATGGTTTACCAAAAACTAAACTTGTTGAGGATAGTTATGGTGAAGATAAGGTAATACCGTTAAGTAGGGTTTATTCAATCGCTAAAAAGGCTGGTGCTCATGTTTCTGATTGTGAAGATGATATACTTAATTTATACATGGTTTATTCGGACTCCATTGGTGTCCCAACGTCTAAAATTAAAGCGGTTTTAACTCATTATGATTTGAAATTCTCAGATTTGAAAGGACCTGAACCTAAATTAAAGCCTAGTGTTGAGTTTGCTCAACATTTTAACTCATCATTGGATGAGGATGAGGATGAGGATGTTAGTAGAGGTGTTGAACATGGTAGAAGTGAAACTGATGCGTCCAGATATGAGTGGGAAGAGCTATATCGTAATATTAGTGGGGAAGCTGATGGTAGTGAGGAGTCTATTAAAGAAGTAGATGGGGAAGAAGAAGAAGAAGGTGGACTTAATGTTGGTGATTTAAGGAATGATGTTGCTAAGTTTATTGATAAACTTGGTTTATCTCAATTTGAATCTATTCTTAAAAAGATAAACACACCAATAGAGCAAGCTGAGGTAATAGCTGCGTTTGCTGAAAAGGTTGGCGTACCTAGAGTTAAATTAGGTGTAATCGTGAAACAATTAAGGGCCGTTGGTGAAGGTAATCTTATTAAAACTAGAGGTGGTTTAGTGAGTGAAGTTATAACTAAATCTGATTTATCAAAATCAATAAAAAGTAATAAAGATGAGTAAATATAGGGAGATAGCTAGGAAAGCTTTGTTGAATAATTTCATAAAAAAACCTATAACTGAAGGTATGTTGTTGTACGATGAAAAGCATAATGAAAAAGTTAATGGTACATTATCGAAAGAATTAAGGGATAGGAAACATTCATTAGGTAATCACCCTATATTTCCAGAGAGTGATGAATCTCATTTTGAAGAGAAATTAATATCAAAAAGGTTTGGTGATGTTCTTAAAACCTATAAAAGACATTTCGAGGTTGATGAGATAGCGGATGTTGATGTTTATAATAATTCAGCTTCTATAATGAATAAAATCATACCAATTGAAAGTGAGTGTATGGGTGATTTAACTGAATTGGCTATCAGAATAGTTAGGGAGGAGTTTGATATGAGTGAAAATGATGTTTTAGTTGAGGCTGAAATTGTTAGTAAAATAACTTTAAATGGTATTAATAAAAACCCAGCACCGATATCAATTGATGGGATGGAATTTGATAACCATGCTTCAATATCTAAAGCAAATAGTGAAGTTTATAAAAGAAGGTTTATTAATTCGTTGATTCAAGGTAGTGCTAATAAGTGTAACCACTTATTTCATATGTATGAAAGTGAGATAATGGACATTGACCATAAATTACCAAGTTTATACGCTAAATTAGTTGTTGCGGTTGATTATAGTTATTTTATTAATGATGATTCAAGACCTAAATTAACTAGTGGTTTATCTGAAATAGATTTTAATGATGAAAATAAACCAATTATTAAAGCACAAGCTTTAACATTCCCAATATTGGTCCATGAATTAGTTAAAGGTGCTATGGAGATATTATCCTTACACGGTTTACCTAAAGAGAGTAAGATGGTTGAATATGTATTAGGTAAAGCTGATTACCTAGCTGCTGAAACTTGGGATTTAAGGTTAGGTACTTGTTTATGGGAGAAATTTTTAGAGTCAATAGGTGATGATGATTACAAAATTAAACATCATATATTTCAAGATTTGATTAGCTTACCAGTTGATGAGTTTAACACGATAATGAGGGAGGTTATGAGTGGTACTAAAGAAGGTCATGATATTATTGATGCGATATCTAATAATATTAAAGATGATTTGGATATGGAAGATGAAATAAATAATGATAGGTTTAACTTAGATGATTTAGACGATTTATCGGTAGATGATTTTAATTAATAAAAAGACTAGTTTTACTAGTCTTTTTATTTTTATTAACATTTTAATTATAGATTGTATTTATTAATAAAAAAATATGTTGACAAATGAAGAAATATTTGAAGAATATTTACTATGTTCTGAAGACCCAAAATACGCCATTGAAAAATATTTAAAAACTTTTGATAAAACCCAAGAGGGTTTTGTACCGTTTAAGTTGTTTAAAAAACAACGTGAAATTATTGATAATTATGAAAAATACCGTTTTAATTTAATAACAAAACCGAGACAAGCTGGTATATCAACAACAACACAAGCTTATGCTGCTATGAAATGTGTTTTTGCTGATAAAAATAACCCAGAAACAATTATTGTTATCGCTAATAAGTTGACCCTAGCTAAGAAATTTGCTAAGGGTATTAAAGATTTTGTAGCTCAAATGCCAAGATGGGCTTGGGGGCCAGAATATTATGGAACAAAGGAGAAGGAAAAGGTAACTATATTTGAAAAAGATTCTCAAATTGAGATAGAGTTAATTAACGGTAGTAAAATTATCGCTGTGGCAACATCAACGGATGCGTTAAGGGGTTATACACCAACATTCCTTATATTTGATGAAGCAGCTTTTATCGATAAGGGTGCGGAATTATATGGTGCGGCCATCACATCTTTAGGTTGTTTAACCAAAGAAAGTTTAATATTAACGGAAAATGGGTTAGTTGAATTAAATGAATTAGTTACCGAAAAAGATAATATTGGTTTTACTGATTTAATTACACCACATAAAGTTTGTAATATGTATGGTAATATTGTCGATGCAACTCAAACTTTTGTTAGTGAATACGGTAAAACATTTAGATTTAAAACAAAGTTAGGTATTGAATTAGAAGGTAGTTGGAAACACCCAATTTTAGTGAAAAGGGGATGTGATGATATTTGGGTTAAAATGAATGATTTAGTTGTTGGTGATGAACCAATAATACAGTACAATCAAAATTATTTTGGTGGTGATAGTTCTTTTAAATTCGAGTATAGTAAACGTAGTGATAATATAAATTTACCTATAAAATTAGAAGATAATTTAAACTTCACCTATTTGTTAGGGTTATTCCTTAGTAAAGGTAATTTCACAACAAATGGTGTTACAATTACTAATATTGATGAAAATATTAGTGACTTTTTATTAAAAGATGAAGCTAATTTAGGTAATGAATTCAAAAAATCAGGTGATAAATATTTAACGTTTAACTCAAATGAGTTAATAGAGTGGTTTACCTTATTTGGTTTTAAAAAATGTAATGCTAGGGATAAAGAAATACCTTTAAACATTTTAAAGATGCCTAAAATGGTAATTAAGGCTTTCCTACAAGGTTTATTTGATAGTGGTAGTGTTACTACACAAAAACATATTAAATACAGTGCAACATCAAAAAAATTAGTTAAGACATTACAGACATTATTATTGAATTTTGGAATAGTATCAAGTATTAAATATTCCAATGGTAAAAATGTTTGTGGTGTATATGATTTAAAAATACATTCGGAAGACGCTATTAAGTTTTACGATGAAATTGGCTTTAGGTTGGAAATGAAACAAAATGGTCGAGATTTTTTATTAAATAAGATGGTAAATTCTGTATTTACATCAGTAATTGAAAATAAAAGTATATTCATAGATGAAATAGTTCTAGTTGAAGAATTTGAAGATTACACATACGATTTACACGTCCCAGATTCTAACTCATTTATATCAAACGGTGTTATAAGTCATAATACTGGTGGTAAATCAATTCTAATTTCAACCCCAAATGGGTATGACGCTTTGTATTATAAAACTTATGAGCAATCGATAAATGGTGATAATGATTATAACATAATAGAAATGAAATGGTATCAAGACCCAAGATACAATAAAGATTTAAGATGGTTAAATAAAGAAGGGGTTTCATTTTCTGAGGTTGAGTTTACGCATGAGTCATACGAGGCTAGTTTGAGGGAAAACCTTAAACCAACCTCTAAGTGGTATGAGGATATGTGTAAGGGTATGAATAACGATAAGAGGAGAATTTCCCAAGAGTTAGATGTATCATTTTTAGGTTCTGGTGGTAATGTAATAGACGATGAGTATATTATGATGCAAGAAAATTTAAATGTGTGTGACCCAAAGTTTATCGATAAGAAATATTTTGATGGTCAGTACGGTTTAATTTGGGTTTGGGATGAACCAATTGAAAAACATGAGTATATTATGGCTTGTTTACCTATTGGTGAAAAAGTTTTAACTGAAAATGGGTTAGTTAATATAGAGGATGTTAAATTTAGTGATAAATTAATTGGGGAGAATGGTGAGTATGTTAATATTATTAACACTCAGATTTACCCAGTTGTTAATGAGGATGTTTATGAAGTTAAAATGAGTAACACCTTTAGAACTACTAAATTCACAAAAGAACACCCAATATTAATTAGTAAACCAAATTTAGACCTTAATCATGAAAAAAATGATTTTAATTACACCAAAATGGAGAGTGTTGAAATTGGGGATTGGTGTAAGGTACCTAATATTTATAAAAAAACAATTGAGGGGGTATTTGACGGTAAATGGGTTAGTAACCCTGATTTTGATAGTGATAACCCATTAGAGGTCTTAGATTTTTGGTGGTTTATCGGAGTTTGGTTAGGTAATGGGCAATTAGATGACGTGAAAAACTCACATACTATGTCATTATCTTTTAATAAAACTGATACGGATAAAATGGATAAGTGTTTTTTGTTAATTAATAAAATTTTTAACGTGAAACCATCTGTAGTTGAGGAAGGTCCATTAGTGAATTTAGTATTCGATTCTAAGTTTTTATATTATTTTATATTAGAAAATTTTGGTGAGAATAAGGATAATAAAAAGATAGCAGAATGGGTTAAATTCACACCTAAAGAATATAAAGAAGAATTGTTAAGAGGGTGTTTGGGTAGTTCTTTATTAATAAATGTTGATAAAGATAGTCCTAAGATTTCATTTGTTAGCGTTAATTTAACTTTATTAGAGTCTATCCAAGATATTATTTTTTCATTAGGGGTGATATCGTCAATCAATAAATTAAAGGGTGATAAGCGAAAAGAGATTTATAATTTAAAATTAAGTAATTATAGTAGTTTAGAGTTAATTAAATTATTATATGATGATTTAAATACATTTAGTTTTGTTGATGACGTAACTTTAAATAAGGGTTCTGTAAAATCATGTCATTTTGATGATGATAAAGATTATATTTATTTTAGAGTTAACGATATAACTAGAAGTGAATACACTGGTAATGTATATAATTTTGAATGCGAAACGCATACTTTTATGTGTCATCATATAACGACACATAATTGTGATGTTGCTAGGGGTGATGGTTCAGATAGTTCCACTTTTCAAATAATTGATTTCACAACTATGGAACAAGTTTGTGAGTATCAAGGTAAGATACAACCCGATTTATTCGCTGAAATTATTGATGACTATGGTAAGAGGTATAACGCTTATGTTGTGGTTGATAATATTGGTGTTGGTGGGACTACCGCTATGAGGTTAGAAGAAATGAAATACCCTAATTTACATTATGATGAATCTAAATCTAGGTTATTTAATACTAACACAAACCCTATAGATGATAAGAATAAAGTGCCAGGTTTTAACGTCAACGGAGTTAGACTTAATTTGGTTTCACTATTAGAGGAAAAGGTTAGAACTAACACCGTTAAGATTAGGTCTAAGAGGTTAATTAATGAAATGAGAACTTTCATATATAAAAACGCTAGACCTGACCATATGGAAGGTTATCACGATGATTGTTTAATGGCATTAGGTATGGGTTTATGGGTATTGGAGCATTCATTTAAAAAACTTAGAAAAGTATCAGAAATGACAAAATCTATGTTAAGTGGTTGGATAATGCCTAACAATAATATTGATAGTGTGGTTAATAGTGGGTTTGTACCTAAAGATAGTAAAAATAAAAAGTCTTTACCAAAACCTAAATTTTCAGCGGTAGTAGCTAAGAATATGCAAGACCCAAATGGTGATTATAGTTGGTTATTTAGTGGTTTCAAATAAAATAATATAAAGTAAAATAAATAAAATGAGTAAAAAGGTTTTTTCATGTAAACCATATAGTAGTTTTTTATACACATGGTCACCAGATACTGAGATAAATAAAAATAAGTCTAACTCAGTTGATAAATTAAAAACCCCAAGTTATTGCAATGCTGTGACCTCATCCCAAGGTGAGGATTGGGTGGTTACATATGTGTATGATAAAACATTTGATGGTATTTACCATAGATGGGCATACGTAGAGTGTGATTACGTGGAATAAGGCTTTATTTTATAATAAAATAAAGTATATTAACATTAAAATTAAAATATAAAAATGTCAAATAATAATAAAACAGTTTTCCAGAAATTAAGTGATATATTCACTAGAGATGGTGTTGCTATTAATAAACAAAATACTAATAGATATTCAATCGGTAATAATGAGATTTTAAGGACCTCATCAAAAGAAGAGTTTGAAACTGCTAAATTACAAGCACAACAAAAGAAATATTTGAGTAAAAATTGGGCTAAGATTGATAGTGAAATGTTTCAAAAGTCAGTTCATTATGAGACAACTCGTGTTGGTTCCTATTCCGATTTTGAAAATATGGAATTTTACCCTGAAATAGCAGCAGCTTTAGATATAATGATGGAAGAGTCTACAACCGTAAATAATTATGGTAAGGTTCTTAATATATATTCAAATAGTAAAAGGGTTAAAACAATTTTAGAAGATTTAATGTTCAGTAAATTGGATTTACACACTAATCTACCAATGTGGACTAGGAATACCCCTATTAGGGAGGATAGTATTATACCATTATTAGATGGAACTGAAGTAACTATTAAGGTGTTATCCGAAATGGTTAAAAATGGTGAGGAAGTTTGGAGTTATTCAATTCAAGATGAAACAAAAGCTATTGTACCTAGTAAAATAACATGGTGTGATTTAACTAGAAAAGATAGTGAGCTATATAGGGTAACATTAGACGATGGGACATATATTGATACCACACCAGACCATGAGTATATGCTTAGAGATGGGTCATTTAAAAGAGCCGATGAATTAATCGAAGGCCAACCTTTAATGCCTTTCCACACAAAAAAAAGTGAAAATAAAATAGATTCTATTGGTGGTTATGAGAAAGTTTATAACCCATCAAGTATCAAATATAGGTTTACACACTCTATGGTTTCAAATCAATGTATTAGGGACTTAGTTTACGAAAAATCTATTGGGGGCCAATTTGTTACGCATCACATAGATTTTAATAAATTAAATAACACCCCTAGTAATTTAATAAGGTTAACATGTTCATATAATTTAAAATTACCTGTAGAACATTTTGATAAAACATTAGACTCACCAGAGGTTACCAAAAAAAAGGTGGGTGGGGTAAATGTATTTTCAGTTGAAAAGTTAACTGAAACTTCAGACGTATATTGTTTAGAAGCTGTTGGCCCTAATGGAGAACAAGATAGACATAATTTCCCAGTTTGTAGTAAAGACTCTAATAGTCAATACGTTAGAGGTGGTGTGTTTTTATCCAACTGTAAATATGGTGATAATTTTTTACACCTAAATATAGATGATAAGAAAGGTGTTATCGGTGTTAGGCAATTACCAAATTTTGAGATAGAACGAAGAGATTTCGATTTTTTCGAAAATATGGGTGTTGCAAATTCAGATGATAGTAATAATAAAACAAAGTTTCTTTGGAAGGGTAGAGATGTTGTGTTTAATTCTTGGCAAATAGCCCATTTTAGGTTATTAGGTGATGATAGAAAATTACCTTACGGTACCTCAGTGTTAGAGAAGGCTAGGCTAATTTGGAAACAATTACGTTTATCAGAGGATGCTATGTTGATTTATCGTGTAACTAGAGCACCAGAAAGACGTGTATATAAAATATTTGTTGGGAACATAGATAATGAGGATGTTGAATCTTATGTTAATGATATCGCTAATAAATTTAAAAGAACACCATTGATTGACGCACAAACTGGTCAGATGGATTTAAGGTATAACCAAATGGGTTATGACCAAGATATATTCATACCTACTAGAACTGAAAACGCTGAAACACCAATAGATACACTACCAGGTGCATGTATCGCATTAGATACCAGAATACCATTATTAGATGGTAGAACATTAGAGTTAAGTGAAATAATAAGTGAATGGGATAATGGTAATAAAGATATGTTGGTTTACTCTTGTGACCCTAATACAGGTGCCATGGCCCCAGGGATTATAACATGGGCTGGTGAAACTAGAATGAACACTGAAGTTATGAAAATAACGTTAGATAATGGTGAGTCTATCACAACAACACCTGACCATAAATGGGTACATAGAACCAAAGGATTCGTTGAGGCTCAAGATTTGGTTGTTGGTGATTCATTAATGCCTTTCTATAGAGATACTAATGAACGTGAGAAAGTTTGGGATTCAGCTAAACAAGAGTGGGTATTTACATATATAATGGTTAATGATTTTACAAAAAATGAAGGCGTTGAAAATAAAATGTCCGATGCTGAGGCTAATTATAACCATAAAATAATTACTATTGAATTTCTGGAATTGAAGCAAGATACTGGTACAATTACCGTAGATGGTGATGAATTATACCATAATTACCACACATTCGCAACAGAAGCTGGAGTGTTTATTAAAAATTCTAATCTAGACCAAATAGCTGATATTGAGTATTTACAAAGGAAATTATTCACAGCTTTAAGAGTACCTAAATCGTTTTTGGGTTTTGATGAGGCGACTGGTGAAGGTAAGAACTTAGCTTTACAAGATATTCGTTTTTCCAGAACGATTAATAGGATTCAACAATCTATGATTCAGGAGCTAAATAAGATTGCGATTATCCACCTATACCTTTTAGGTTTTGAGGATGATTTAGATAACTTTACATTAACACTTAATAACCCATCAACACAAGCTGAAATGCTTAAAGTAGAGCATTTGGGTAATAAATTTGATGTTTATAAGAACGCTGTGAGTGATGCTGGTAATGGTTTTGCCACAATGTCAATGACTAGGGCCAAGCGTGATATATTAGGTTGGAGTGCTGACGAGATAAAGCAAGATTTAATTGAACAAAGAATGGAAAAGGCCGCTGCTTCCGAATTAGAAAACACTTCTAACGTAATTAAACATACGGGTTATTTTGACACGGTTGATAAGATTTATGGTGATATGGATGTTGCGCTAAAAGGTGGTGGCGGTGAAGATGATGCTGATGTTGATAGTGAAGGTGGTTCACCTGATGGTGGCGGTTTCGGAGGTGGTTTCAGTGATGATGCTGGTGGTGATGATTTAGATTTCGGTGATGAGGATGATACCATTGAAGATGATGCTATTGAAGGTGGAACTGACGATGCTATTGAAGGTGGAGCTGATGATGCTGCTGAGGATGGTGAGGGTGATGACTTCTCGTTTGAATCTAAAACACTTAGAAGTAATTTAATTAATGAGAAAATTGGTGAGCGAAAGTTAATCTTAAATAAAAAATTAGAAAATCGTAAGGGTAAGTACGTTAAAAATTATTTAAATAAATTAATTGAGTCGGTTACTATTAATGGTGTTGATGACACGGTAGAGCGTAACATTGATTCTAAAAATGAAAAAATAAATAGTAACATCAATAAAATGATGATTGAAATAGATAAAAAATTAAAAGAGTAATAAATAACTTTACTAATATTTTGCATATTTATTAATAAAAAAGATATGCAAAATTTTGGTAAAATAAAAACAACATTCAACACTTTATTAGCTGAAAGTTTGGGTGGTGGTGTTGGTAGTGAAGGCAATAAAAAAATTTTTGGGGAATTTGTAAGATTAGTTAAAGAGAGTGTAATACTTAGAACACAATTTAACGTGTTCTACGCTATCGAGGGTAAGGCTGAGGCTGACTCTTTTAAATCAAGTGAGTATGTTAAGGAATCAATTAATTTACTAAAAAAGTTTAACAACGATAAAATACTCGAAGAAAATTTAAAATTAATATCAATATTAAAAAAAAATAATATTAAATTGATTGAAAGTTATGAGAAATTGGAATTACATGAAAATATCAGTAATTTAATTTTTAACAAACCTAATAGTAGAAATATTGATATGGTAGTGGAGTCATTATCAAAAGTTGTTAAATATGTTAATAGTAACGATGTTGTTATAACTGAGAAGAATGATAGCCTAATCCCAAATTCAGTTTTAATCAGTATGTTTGTTGATAAGTTTAACGATAAGTATGGTGATTTGACCGTTGAGAATAAAGAAATTATTAAGATATCTTTATCAACTAATGAAGAAGATAAAAAGGTTATGTTTAATAAAATTAAGAATGAGTGTATTGAATTAGTAAACACCAACCTTAGTGAGAGTAATGATATTGATATAAAATCTAAATTATTAGATGTTAAAGACTCACTTTTAAGGATGGAATTTATTTCCGAAAATTACATTTCAGATATTACTAAAGTAATTGACTTGAAAGAAGCTTTGATTGAATAATTAATAATAAAAATAAAAACTTAAGAGATGCCAGAAGGACAAATGGGCGGTTGGTTATTAGAACAAGCACCAGTTATAGTAGTTATGGGGGTCGTTATTTGGTGGTTAGCTAAAAGGTTAGTTAAATCTGAGAGTTGTAAAGACGAAATGGCTAAGGATGTGATTAAAATAACAACCCTATGGGAGAGTAAAGCGAATAAAATGAGTGATAGTGATGATTCTACTAAACATGAGATTATCACGTTATTACATGAGATAAGAGCTTTACTACATAAATAATAAATAAAAAATTTTTAAGTATGAGTTTATTTGGTAGTATATTTAATAATTTAGATAGTGAGTCTTATTTAGAGGCCAAAAAAAGTTTATCTAGGATTAAGGAAAGAATTAGTGATTTTGAGGATATTTACCCAAACATATCACGTTGTGATTTAAAATACATTAAATATAAATGGGTTGATTTACCATTAACAATTGGTGTTGGGGTTTCAGTCATGGGGTTGGGTGGTGATGATTTTTTCACTTCAAACCTAACACGTTTTAAAGAAAGCGGTTATTTATTACCTCACGAACATAAAAATTCATTTGAACATAATAAAGTGATTAAAGGTGAGGTCATAAATAAGGTAAATGGTTACACCTATAAAGAGGGTGATACTTTTACTATTAATAACAACGAAAAACACCACTTATTCGCAAATAAAGAAAGTGAAATATTTTGCGTTTTGTCAGATAATTTAGATTATTTACCATTAGCGTTAATAGATTATAGATTTTTAAGCGTTTTTACCTACTAAACTAGGTAATATAATTCTTAACTAACTAATTGTTAATAGTTTAACTAATTGACTTTTAATTTTTTTATTACTATATTTAACATAAAAAAATGTTAAAAGGTAGAGGTAAAGAAGTTGAATTGATTATAAGTGATGATTATAATGTTTTAATTGGTACGGTTGACAATAAGAACCCAAAATCGATTTATTATAAGGTTAGTGGTTGGGGAGAACCTTTAATTGATGATGATAATATAGATTATCAAAAAGTTATTAATAAATTAAATAAAGACATTAAAAAACACACACACTCTGAGCTTGACTGTGATATGTTTAATTGTGATATTACCATTATTGATTTAGACATGCGTAAATCTGGTGTGTGTTTTAATAAGAAAAGTTTTATGTGTTGTGAGATTACTTTATTTCAATTAAATGAACACGCTATTACATCTAATAAAATTATCGATACTAGTGTAGAGTTGTTAAGTAAAATATTAAGTAGCGTTTTTGATAAGAACGAATATTTTAAATTCAGTAAAAAAAAGAAATAATAAGATTAAGAAATAATAAAAGGTCAATAAGCGCAAGTTTATTGACCTTTTTATTTTAATAATATATTTATCAATAAAAAACATGTCTAGAATATTAACTGAAAAAGCGGGTAAGGGTAAATTTGGGTTGCTTACAGAGCAAGACTCTGGTTTCATCGAACCAAACGATATTAGGAATAAAAGGTTTGTTAATGAGGTTAATCAAATAGGACAAAAAAATACTATCATGGTTGAACCTTTGGTTTTATTCGTTGTTCTACAAAAATATGGTATTAAGAATAAAAACGGTAGGATATACCCAGAACATATTTTAAGACGTGAAGCTGATAGATATCAACAAGTTATTAATGAAAGGTCCGCAATTGGGGAGTGTGTCCCAAGAGATACTGGTATTTTCACTAAAAATGGTTGGAAAAATATTCAAGATGTTAAAATTGGGGAGGAAATTTTCACATTAAACACTGAAACAAATCAATTAGAAGTTCAAAAAGTTCAAAGAACAACTGATAAGTTATATAATGATGATATGATTCATATCTATAATGGTGGTTCTCTAGATATGCTGGTTACTAAAAAACATAAGGTAGTTTTATGGGATAAAAACGATAAACCATATATTTTAACAGCTGAAGAATTATTTAATAAGATTAAAACTAATGACTCAAAAATTAGTCAATCAACAATAAAGAATTCTGGTGAATGGTTGGGTGAAACCCCAGAGTTAATTGAAATTCCTAATAGCGATTTATCAATTGATTCTAATTTATGGGCCTCTTTTTTAGGTGTTTACTTAACTCATGGGTATTGTGATGAAACTAATTTGGTTGTTATCGATGATGTAAAGGGTGAATCGAGTGTTGCGATTGAAGGTTTATTAAAAGGGTTACCATTTGATTATACATTATCAAATGATAAAGAATATATAATTGATAATAAAGCTTTATACAATTTTTTAAAACCATTAGGGGATTCTAACGAGAAATACGTACCTCAATACGCTAAAGATTGGTCGATTAATTTATTAAATGAGTTACTAACTTGGATGTTATTAGGTGAAAGTGATAATGGGATAATTAGAGAACATTCTTCTACTAGTGATAAATTATCTGAAGATATTTTTGAAATATTCTTAAAGGTTAGTAATGGTGCGAATTTTAGTAAAACTAAACAAAAAGATGTTTTTATCGATGAAGAAGTTGATATTGATGGTGAGTTAATGTTAATTAAAAAAGTTGTTAAATCTAAAGAGTTAAATGTTATATCTGAAATAACATCAAAGGGTTTATCATTAGATACAAGATTTATTTACGCTGAAAAAATACCGTTTGATGATAATGTTTATTGTGTGACTGTGGAAAATGGTACATGGTTAATGAGGTACAATAATAAAATTTCTTGGACTCATAATAGTGACCACCCAGAAAGTTCTATTATTTCAAATGATAGAGTTTCACATGAAATAAAGAAAATATGGTGGGAAGGTAAAACTTTAGTAGGTGAAATGGAGATTATAATGTCACCAGGTTTCATAAACCAAGGTATAATCTCATGTGAAGGTGATAGAGTTGCCAATATGTTAAGAAAAGGTATTCGTGTTGGGGTTTCATCAAGAGGGGTCGGTTCTTTAGATGAAATTAAAGGTGAGTTGATTGTTCAAGAAGATTTTGAGTTAATTTGTTGGGATATAGTAACTAGCCCATCAACACCAGGTTCCTACATGTTTAATAACAGTAGCGAGGCAAAGCCATTCATGGAATCTGAAGTTAAAACTAGTAATCTATTAATCGATAAATTAGATAGGTTTTTATTAAAATAAGAAAATAATAAAAAAAATATATAAAAAAAGAGTTTTTGTGTAACTCCCATATATTTATTAGGAAATGCAAGAGATTGTATAATTAATATTTTTAAAAAAAACAAAAATAAAAATGACCAACAAAAAAAATTCTATAGTAGAGAGTGCGATGTTAGATATTAAAACTATCCAAGAAGCATTAAATCAAAACACAAAAGGAATACTCCATAACCTTGCGTTAGGAGAAATCGATAGTGTTGTTACGAAAAGTATAAATGAAATGTACGAAGAGGAAGATGTAGCTGAAATGTATGAGGGTGAAATGTACGAGGATGAAGAAGGTATGGAAGATGATTCCCAATCTGAAGATTCAATGGAAGTTGGTGCAGAAGCTGATGCTGATGCTGAAGAAATTACACCAGAAGTTGAACCAGAAATGGGTGATATGGGTGGTACTGATTTAGATAATCTTAATGTTGACTCAGAGGAAGGTAGTATTGAAGACTACGATGCTGAAGAAGGTGGTATTGAAGACTACGAAATGGACATGACAGGTGCTTCTGATGAAGATGTTTTAAATGTTTACAAAAAATTAAGCGGTGATGATGAAATCGAAGTTGTTTCCGATAACGAGGTTTTAATTAAAGACCCAGTTAGTGGTGCTGAATACCAAGTTAAATTTGGTGGTAACAAAGCTGGTGCTGGTATTAAAGGTTTAGATTATGACGATAATGAAGACGAAGATGTTATCGTACCAATGTCAGTCCAAAATGTTGAACCAGAGATGGGTCCAGAAGACACTGAAGATTTAGAAGGTGTTGAAGATTTAGAAGGGGTTGAAGATTTAGAAGGTGCTGAGGATTTGGAAGATGCTGAGGATTTAGAAGACGTTGAGGATGGTGATGAAATGGCTGAAAATGTTGTTTATGAAATCGATATGAGTGACGATAGTGAATCACTTGAAGAAGCTATCCCAGTTGGAAGTGCTCAGGGTCGAAGAGTGCCAGGTAAAGCAACACCAATAAAGGGTGCTGGTGCTAAAGGATTAGCAGAGGCTAATAAAAAGTATAACACTTTATTATCTGAGGCTAGGAAAATTAAAAAGGAAAATGATGAGTTAAAAGTTGCCTTAAATAAATTTAGAAGAATGTTAGGTGAGAGTGTTGTATTTAACTCAAACTTAAGTTATGTAACTAGATTATTTATGGAACATTCAACAACCATTTCTGAAAAGAAAATTATACTTGGTCGATTTGATGAAGAAGTTACTACAATTAAAGAATCTAAAAAGTTATATAAAACAATTTCAAGTGAATTAGGTTCTAAAAAACCTATGATTGAATCTGTTGAGGGTAAAATTATTAAAGAAGGTAGTTCTAGTGTTTCTAATCAATTAAATGAGAGTCCTGTTGATTACAGTACCTCTAGAATCAATGACTTAATTAAAAGAGTCGAAAAAAGATAATAAAATAAAATAAATTAAAGTTAAAAAAAAGAATTATGTCAAATTTATTAACAAGCGGTCATGTTGGAAACATTGGTTTAAACCACATGAAAGCGGTACGTGAAAGTGTACAAACAAAATGGGATTCATTAGGATTTTTAGATGGTCTTAAAGGTCACGTTAAAGAGAATGTTGCTCAATTATTCGAAAATGAAGCGACTCATTTATTAAACGAATCTACAACTGCGGATTCATCAGGTTCTTTCGAAACTGTTGTATTCCCTATTGTAAGAAGAGTTTTCTCTAAATTATTAGCTAATGAAATTGTATCGGTACAAGCGATGAGTATGCCAATTGGTAAATTATTCTTCTTCGTTCCAGTTATTTCTGAAAGAGTTACCGCTGGGGCAACTCAAAGTCACACATCAATGGCTGAAGGTGGTTTACCTTCATGTATAACTGTTGGTGCTGGTTGTGAAATGACAACGTTCCAAGGTAAGAATCTTTATGATATTTACTATAATGATGGTTTATTTGACCACTCAAAAGGTGAAATTACTATTAAAACAGGTTCTTATGATGTAGTTACTTTAGGTGCTGGTGGTAACTTTACAGTTGCAAATGGTTCAAGGTTACCAGGTTCTACTGATGGTACTATAAGAGGTGTTATGTTAGCAGTTAAAGGGTTTAACTCAGTTCAAAAAGGTAGATTAAATGGTCCAGATGGTAATCAAATGGATACTGAATCTTTCTTAGCTTCATTAATGGTTATTAATGGTGTTGCACCAATTCTTAGCCCAGATGGTGATGTAATTGTAGCTCCAGGCGCTGTGATTCCATTTAGATTGGTTACTCAAAGATACGGTAAAGGTATTGTTGGTTACGATAACATTTGTGATGCAGATGGTAATCTTTATGTTGAATTAGATATCACTAACCCAGTTTCTGCTACAGGTACTGAGACTTTTGATGGTTATGTTGGTTCAGAAGCATTTACTGCTAATACAGCTTCATTCTTAGTTTCATGGGCTGAATACGCATCTCTTGAATTAGAGACTGAAATGGGAGAAGTTTCTTTCAAATTAGACGAGGTAGTTGTATCTGTTGAAGAAAGAAAATTGAGAGCTACTTGGTCTCCAGAGCTTGCTCAAGATGTTAGTGCTTTCCATAATATCGATGCTGAAGCTGAATTAACTGCAATGTTATCAGAGCAAGTTGCGGCTGAAATTGATAGAGAAATCCTTAGAGACTTAAGAAAAGCAGCTGCTTGGCAAATAAGATGGGATTATAACGGATGGAGAAAAACTTCATTAGCAGCGAATGCTTATACTCAAAAAGATTGGAATCAAACTTTAATCACTAGAGTTAATCAAATTTCTGCTCAAATCCACAAATCTACGTTAAGAGGTGGTGCTAACTTTATTGTTGTATCTTCTGAGATTTCAGCTATTTTTGATGATTTAGAGTACTTCCACGTATCTGACGCATCAGCTGAACAAGATAACTACAACATGGGGATTGAAAAAGTAGGTTCATTAAGTGGTAGATACCAAGTGTATAGAGACCCTTATGCTCCAGCTAACTCTATGATTATAGGTCATAAAGGTAAGTCATTGTTAGACACTGGGTATATCTATGCTCCATACGTGCCATTACAATTGACACCTACAATGTATAACCCATTCAATTTTGCACCAGTAAAAGGTATTATGACTAGATATGCGAAAAAAGTTGTAAATAACAGATTTTACGGGCATATTTCTGTTGATGGTGTTCCAACATTTAACCTTAATGAATTAAGATAATTAATTCTTTATTATAAAACTTAAAAAGTCTAACCGAAAGGTTAGACTTTTTTTGGTTTACATAATATTTATAAACATAAGATAAAGTTTAGATTTATGAAATTAAGTAAAATATTAAATAATATTATTAAAGAGGGTTTAAGTCGTGAGATATTAAAAAATTTAGAGAATGATAATAAAACAACATTACCTAAGATTCTAAGTAATAAAATATTCTTCCACGAAGTTCCAGATATGGGTGTGATATTAAAATCAACTAAAGGTGGTAATGATGATTTAACAAATAATAAAGGTGATGGTTTTGTTTTAACAACAGTTAACGTTAAGATGATTATCCCAACCCAAAGAAGTATAAACATAGATAACCTAAAATCAGTTAGTGGTGTCGGAACTAATGGTGTTGAATTAGCTAAGGATAATCAATTCTATTTCGTTATAGATGGACACCATAGAATAGCTAATGCCATTTTAAATGGTGAAACTGAAATTGATGTCAAAGTTTTTGGTGGTGAGTAAAGATTTTAAAACACTTTTTAAAGCTATTTAAGGCAATTTCACAACATTTGACGACTTAATTAAAATACAAACCGTTTAAACGGTTTGTATGGCTTAAAAATGTGTTTTAGTGGTAATGTATTACCGTCTAATCATTTATTAATTCAGATTGGTTTACAATTTGAAACCTAAGTGTATCGTTGAGTGTTCTAACCTCAAAATTACCTGAATACCTAATATCTAGGTAATACGTGTTTGGTACTAAACTTATCGTATCTAATAAGAAGTAATTTTGGTTAAAACCTATATTGATTGGTTGGAAATCAATTACTGTGTATTGTGAGTTCCCTTCCTTAACGTATAATCTATATTCCAAGTCATCCAACGGTGCTGATTGATTTGAGGTATATGGGATTTTAACATTAACAACCACTTTTCTAATATCACCTCTATAAACACTTTCATTCATTTTAATACCTTTAAAGGTAAAACCATAATTAGGGGTATCGTATGTGTCTGAACCAATATTAAAATAACCTTCACCCTTAACTGAGAATTCTAATTCAATATCTGGTTTAACATTACCATTAATTACAATGTTAGACCAAACATCATTATACATGGTACAATCATTTTGCCCATCATCATCGATATTTAATTCTATATAATAAACACCTTTAGTTGCTTGTAAGGCTGTAATTGTTATTAAAGGTGTTGAACTACTATCTAATATAGTTACTATCGGTAGAGCGTCTAAATTGGTTGGTTGACCACCGAATGATGAGTATAAGTAAAGTCTATTATCTTTACCTAAGTAAAAATTACTTCTATCATCTTTAATTGTCTCCAAGTTTATAGTCTCTATTAGTGGTTCGAAAAATGTTTGTGTGTGTCTAGTGAAAAAACCAACGTATTGTAAGTTATCCGTAACGGTATTTTGTTCTAAGCTTAAATCAAAACTTAAACCTAAATTAATTGTCGTTGCTGTTGTTGTGGTTATAAAATTATTTATAACGTCACTAATATCTAAATTAATGTTCTCATTACCTTGTTCAAAGTGTATTCGACCCACTTCATTTGAGCTACCACTAAATACTCCATCACCACCAATCCAATTAGTGTTAGTTTTAGCATTACCCCAATTTGATGGTGAACTATTTAAAGATTGTGAATCGTATGGTATCATAAGTTCATTCACGAAATAATCATAACCAACACCCTCATCCCACTCGTCATCAAATTTAAATAATGATAAGTCAAATGATGATGTTCTAATTTTCATATCGCTAGTGAAACCACCTAATAAGGAATCATCAAACGTACCAGTATTTGTTAGTCTTAATGTGTGTTTTAACGTACTTATATTTGGGTAAAAACCATTTTCATGTAAATCCCTAATCCTTTCTAAATTAATACCAAAAATGAACCGACTATAATTTCTTAGAAGGTCACCACCATAAAATAATTCAGCAACTGGGTTTTGACCAGTATTTAAAGTACTATCTTTAACTATCGTATTATTTCTATCAAAGTAGCTTCTAATTACCATCCTTTTTATTTATAAATATCTAAATAATTAGAATAATCACTTATAATTACTTATTTTTAGTTAATACGTATATTCTTTGATAGCATTGAATCTAAATCGAATTTTAAACATTCGCTAATACTATTACTACCAGCTAAATCCTCTGGTTTAAGGCCATTGTAGGCATGTACGTGATTTAAAAAAGCGTTCCTTAAAAATTTTAAGTATGTGACTAACGTATCACCAAACACTAATGGGTGTGCTTCTCTTATAATTTTATTTAATTCGTCTTTAGTGATTAAATCATCTTGGTCATTTAAAATAAATCTTGGTGAACCTTCTTTATGTGTTAATAAATTTATTTTATCAGATACTAAATTAATAACACCAGTTTTAATGGTATCACCATCCAACCTCAAATTATGTTTGATTTGGATAAAACTTTGGTTAACCATATTAAAGTTTGGGATACTACCTTTTAATGTGTTTAACTCGAAAACACCAGCTCTAATAACAACTTCGGTGTGTTTAAATGTTAAGTCTGAATTATTCCTACCTAAAATAGCGACATCCTCTTTATTAGGTGATACGCCTTTATTACTTGGTACTGTTGATGGGCTTTGCTTTTCTTTATGGAAACCACTGTTTAACATGGATGTTGCACCATTAATATAAGTATCACCAGCTAACATTTGAGGTTGGGATATTACAGGACCAAAAAAAACCCTATCCGAATATGGGTTTTTTGATGATGGTACCAAAACAAAAACAACTTCACCAACTTTAGGTGTGATGTGGAAAAATTTTTGTAACATTGGGAAACAGAATGGTAAATCTGAATCTGAGATACCTTCGTCAAGACCTAAAATCCTAACCTTCACTCTACCAGCATCACTTTTATCGGTATTAGTTAACACTACACCAGTAAAAAAGTTACTTTTTAATACGTTATCATTTGAGTTACCGTTAAATATACTCTTACTACCTGATATAAACTTATTACTCATTACTTTAACCTATCACTTAAAATTTCATTAATATTATTAAAGTCAACCTCAATAGTTTCCATCTCATCAACTAATTTTAATATCTTAGTTTTAATAGAGTTATGTTCTTCTTGTAGAGATTTAACCTCTGTTATTAATTTATTTGTCGTTTGTTCGTTCCAATTTTTCATCATTACCTAATAACTCCAGTTCCAATCGCTATGTTAGTGGTGGCACCTTGCGATATCACAGGTCCACCTAAATTACCTACACCAATAGTTGTTACCTGAACACCAGGCGGTATCACAACCTCAATTTTAGAGGTCATTTGTAGGGCCTTAATTATCTCCTCGATTCTTATTAACTCCATCAACTCACTAATATTACCATTTTCAGTGAATAAATTACCAACTGGGGCACCAGCATCAACTTGTCTAGCGATAATTCTAGATGCAACACCTCTAGGTGATAACCCTGGTCTGGTATTAGAACCTAACAATAGTAATTGTGGGGGTAATGGTGGTAATGGTTCTTCAGGTGCATCAAAAGCACCCATAATAAGATTTATTATATTCCCAATAGAACTAAAATCATCTTTACTTTCTGGACCAACTTTATCTTCAGCCATATTATTATTATTATTATTATTTTTATTATTATTTTAAGCTAAATCAGTAGCTTTACTTAATTTAGCCTTACTACTATTAGTGGCATTTAGGAGACTAGCTTTTTGCTCCATTTTTATCCTCTCCTTTTCCTTCCTAGCTTCAATCATACTTTCGGCCACTAACTCTAAAACCATTTTTAAAACCTCTTTTAGTAGTAGTCTTATTATAATCTCTTTAACGCTTTTAATGATAGAATTTACTAACGCTTTATTTTTAGTAATAAACTCAATAGGGTTTTCAAATGACGTACCATATATTATTGAGTGGTTTAAAGCGAAAATCATAATTAGTTTAGGTGATAAAATAATACTCATAACAGATGTGATTAATTTTTTAATAACCGAATCTATAAAGTCTAATTTAATAGTTGGTATATCACCTAGTTTACTACCTATAGACGATAACTCACCTAATTTAGATAACCCACCATTTAATTTCTGAGCTAAATCAGATTTAGATACAGCTCCTTTTAATTTCTCACTAATAGCTGCTAACTCATTGAATGGTATTGAAGACGCTACTGGTGTATCTAAATTTAAATTTTTAACACCAATCTTCTTATTCATAATCAATTCCTCAAATTCAACGGTATCATCATTTGAGAACTTAAAATAACTATCATTAATTACTTTACTCTCATCAGCCTTTACAATCTTATCGATTATTTTCTCAATTTGCAACTCCTTTAAAATTTGACTATCACTTTTTTTACTTTGAAGTGACATGGTACCAAATATAGAATCAACAATACCGTTGATTAGTTTACTAGCATCAAACAAGTCAATACTATCAATGAAATCATCATTTAAATCCTTCATTTTCTTCCCATTAGCTGGGTTACTGTAATACTCACTAACTTTTACGTTAATAGTATTATTTGAACTACCCACTGGGTTAAATTTAAATGTTAATATATCATTTTCACTAGTAGCACTACCCCAATTCTGTTCCAAGTTTGGTAATTGAATTGAGTTGAATAAAAAAGTGTTAAAATCAGAACTATTAATACCACCACCAACATCGTCATATAACAACTTACCAACATCACTAGTTGGGTCAGTTAACATTATACCTAGATAATCTAGTTTCCTTATATTAACATCAAACCCAGTTGAAGCTGGGTTAATGGTTTGGTGTTTTACCCATTCTGGTATTGAAGGATTGATACCACAACTAATAATCTTACCTAAATCTTTTTTTAATATTTTTTTAACTTTAACTTCAATATTATCTAAATTAAAAGCTATGGTTTCAATAATAATTTTTTTTTGCGATTCAAATCCAGCTAATGTTTTTAATAAATCATTTAAAAAAGCCATAGAATCACCAGACTTGTCTATCGAACCAAAAGAATTATCAATTTTAAATTTAGGTATACCTTCCTTTGAGACCCTAAGGGCTGCTATTTCACCAAAAACTTTCTTTTTACTACCAGTAACATCCATATACTACCCCTCATTATCTTTTTTCATTATACTTCTTAACCTACTAAACTCCTCTAAAGTAGGTGAACCATTAGAAACTCTGGAGGTTTCTACATCATCAATATTACCATTATGTTTAACAATATCGTTTAGTAATTTAGCAACCTCTAATTTAACTTTAATAGCTGAATCCTTAACTTTATAACCGTTTGTTTTTTCCCTAGCTATTTTAGTTATATCATCAACAGTTTCAGCGATAGTAGAATTACTTAATTCATTTATAGCTCTTTGTACGTCATTAATTTGAGCGCACGAATCGTTATAAACTTCTTGCATTAAACCTTGTATACTATCAATGTTGTTAACTGTAATCTGCTGTTTCTTTTTACGTCTGTTCATAGTTTTAGTTTATTAATAAATACTTTGGTTTTTCATTTTCTACAAAAACCCACCATCTATTTTACTATTCTTTATCAAACTATATAATTTTTTAAACCTTCGCATTGAAACTCTAATGTCTTTGGTGGTTAAATTAGTATAATCCCTTATAGTTGCTAAGACAGTATTCTTATTATATTTAGAACCACCTTCCATACTTTCAAATATCCCTTCCCAATTACCTAGTATTACAATTAACGCCTCACCAACTTTACGTTCATTCTCAGTAATCTTCTTCTTACCTTCAATACCATCTAACTCACTTTGTATTTCAAGAGATACGCTCTTGATGAAATCATCTAAGGTGTATTCAGTATCGTCTAATAAATAAGTCATATCTTCCCTTTCTTCTAAGTAAGTTGATGATTTATCGAAAGACGTATTTTGTCTCATTTCCTTATCATCTTTAATTAAAAGACCTAATATATAATTTTTACAAATAGTACCATAATAGGAGTAAGCTTTCTTACCTTTACCAACCTCAAATCTATCCGATTTCCATATTAAATGTGAAACAGTATCAGCATGTAATTCCTCATAAGTTATACCTTTACGGTATAACTTATAACGTCTTATTATTGATTCAACCATTTTATTAATGGGCCCCATAAGAAACTCATTATAAATCAAATTTCTATCAGCGATATCTTTAGATTCAATAAATCTAACCACAGCTTTTTCTTCTTCTGGACCGAAATACAAATCATTTTTCCTTTTTCGACCTCTACTACTCATTAAACCATTTCTTTACTATACGTAATATTCCTATCATTTGTGTGGTAGTATTCTTTTTTAGCAGTTGCCATCCACCATCTAGCCTCATCAATAGATAAATTATTTTTATAATCATTAAAAAGAGAACCTTCTCTTTGGTTGACATGTTTATAACCAAATTTAGGTATTACCATAATATTAACAGATAAATTTACCATTCTTAAAAAGAATTCATAAATAAAAGTTAACTTCATACTAGCTTTCAAACCACCATTTTCCTCGTAAATAGATTTTTTCATAACCATACCACCAAAATTAAAATTTTGATACTTTAATAAACAGTTAATATCTAGTTGACCCATTATATCTGAAAACTCAGCTGCCCATACAGCTTCATTAGTGAAACCAATAAACTCTTCTTTAGCATTTACATCAACAATAACAGGTAAGAATACCCCAACATCACCATAAACTTCTTTATACTTAACAACATTATCAAACCAAATATTAGAATACTCATCATCTAACTCTAGGATTGAAAACCATTCGGTTTTTGATTTACTAACACCTAAATTTATTTGTGATGAGAAATCGGTTTTACCTTCATTCTTAACTATAGTAACATTTAAATCTTTAAAATCAAACCCTTCTAAGTATGTTAACGCCTCACTATTAATTGGTGTTACTACAATTAGACCCTCTGGTTTAGTTTTTTGGTCTAAAATAGATTGTACTGCTCTACCAAATAAAACTTTAGTTTCATCCGTTAACTCATGTATTGGTAAAATTACTGAAATACCATTTTTATTTTCTTTAATCATTTTTCTCTAAGTTTAATTCTTCCGACTCTAACATACGTTCAAAGTCTTTAATTCTATTACTAACCAAACCTTCAAAAACTTCTTTAACTTTTAAAGTTTGATTATCGGTTGTGTAAATATTTTTAGTTGTTTCCATACCCTCATACAAAGCATTTGGTATAGAATCTTCCATCCATAACTTAATATACGTTGCGATTAGTTCTGGGATATTTAAAACATTATTAGTCCAAATACCATTATCTTTAATATCTAAAACACCTTCAGTCTCAATTTCCATCCACTCTGGAACTAAGTTAGGTATTTTACCAATAACTGGTGTGTTTGACTGGATAGCTTCTAATGGGAATGTTCCGAAACCAGATACATCATCAACCCAAACAGCTAAACAAGCTTCACTTAATTCTTTAGCGAATTCCGTTCTTGGTAAACCTCTCAATTCTTTGAATGTAACCCATTTATACGCTGGGTATTGTAAATAGAATGATTTAGCTATTTTAAGAGCATCTGATTGGTCTCTAGTGTGAATTGCTATAACTGGTATTTTAATTTTTTTAGTGTCTTTAAAATACTCTGGAATCGAAACTGGTATAACGTGTGTTTTAATACCACTAAAGATACTCTTTAAGTATTCACCTTGTTTTTCACTAGTGGTGATAACATCATTAAACCCAAAATCAGTGTTCCATTTCTTACCTGGTTGTAGTAATTCAAAAATATAGTTATAACTTTGAGCCATGACAATTTTTTTACAAGGGAAAGCTTTAACTTGGTCCATAACATTAGCAAAAACCTCAGGGATTATAATGAAATCACTTGATTTAATGTTTATGCTTTGCGATGTAATTGAAGTGTGAGGTAATTTCATATACTCTTCACCCAACCAACTAGAAACTCCAGTATATTCATCTTTTTCGTGTAATATAACAGCGTTATACCCTAAATTATTTAATATTTTAACATTCTCATAAACATTAGCAATACCAGCCGTTGGGTTACCCATCGTGTCTAAAACAAAGAAATATAAAGAAAAGTCTTTATTTTCTAAATGTTGTATAACTTCATTAATTTGCTTATTTTTTTCTCCTAATTCCATACTATTCAATTATATTTAAAACTTTATATTCAATTAACGTGTTAAAAGCGATTATCTCACCAACAGTAAAATTATCAAAACCTACTTTCCCCAATGAATCTGCTTCCGATTCACTATCCATTAATTTTTGTATCATTTGCATTAATATCTCATACCTAAAACCATCGATAACCCTAGGTTTAGTAAAATGGTTAGTAACCACTTTTTTACCAATTAATAAACCATCACTACCGAAAGTTTCCTTAACTTCACTTTCACTACCATCACCAGCTTTTAAAGATGGGTCACCACTTGTTAACATTGTGTTTAATTGCTCAAAATCAATAAACAATTTTTCACCTCCAATTTCTAAATACATATTAATTTAAAATTTTATTTTGCATCTCCTCTGATTCAATAAAGTCAATTATACTATCAACTTGGTAATCGGATTCGATATTTTCGTTATAACTAGTGTTTACTTTAATTGAGATTTTATTCTCAGGTTTCAATTTCAACGCTTCTGGGTTTGCTGTGATTAATAAATCAATACCATCCCATTTATCTTCCAATTTCGTGACGAATTTAATCGTTTTAAAACTAGCGCCTAATTTAGATAAGAAGAATAAAGTTGATGGGATACTTTTACCAAACTCTTTTGATACCAATATAATCTCATGCTCACCCTCATCTTCAATGTCTAATATAAATTTATTTAATTTTGTAAATAAATTATCATGTGATTGGTCGGCCATACCAAAAATCTCTAACGATGCCTCAACATAAAGGAAATCATTAAGCCCATTATCCTTATCAAATTTAAAATACTTAGATAAATCAAAATCAGTCATTTCTAAATCCTTCAATTCCATTTCCTCAATGTATTTAGAATATGTGTAGACTAATTGACCAGTAAAATCTCTTAAAACATCGTTTAGTGTAATTCCTATTTTCATACTAAATATATAATTAAATTATGGTGTAAGTAAAGTTTACCAAGTGAATTTTTTACGTATGTTGAAAATAAACGACTCGAATTTAGTAGGTATCACTACTTTAGTAGGTAACACCCCTTTAGGTGTGGCCCTTTCATTTAAATTAAGTTTCACAACTTTAGTTGGTTTCAAATTCTCAACATCATCTAAATCATACCTATCTAAAATCTTAGCTATTATAGCGTGTCTAACGATATCACCTTTTGTGAATTCAAAGAAATCAACTTCTGGTAAACCATTAAGAATTTTTATTACATGATACAAACCACTTTCATGGTAGTCCCTAAATTTATCAGATTGTCTTAAATCACCAGTAATTATGAATTTTGAGTTATCACCAATTCTAGTTAAAAGTGTCTTCATTTGACTTTTAGTTAAATTTTGAGCTTCTTCTAAAACTAAAATTGTGTTATCGATAGTTTTACCCCTTAAAAACCCAATTGGTTCAACTTTAAGAATCTTACTATATTCTAATTCAAGTCTATTATGGTAACCAACTAACTTATCAATAATGTCCATAGATGAAGCCAAATGTGGTTCTAACTTTTCTTTTAGATTACCTGGGATGAAACCTAGATTTTCTTCCGCTTCAACCGCTGGTTTAACTATAACTAAGTTATGGTATTTAGTTGGGTTGGTTTGTAATAAATTAATAGCCTTACCGATAGCAGTGTAACTCTTACCAGTACCAGCTGGACCGTAAGCGATTAAAATATCCTTAACACCAATTAAATTGATAAAATCTTTTTGTTTAGAGTTTCGACACTTTAAATTTACCTTAGTAGGTAATATTTCATTAATCGTGCGAATTGTAAAATCCTTTTCGGGTAAATCTAAACTAGTTTCCTTTTTGGGTTTACGCTTATTGGACTCCCTAGTTGTAGATTTCGTTGTTGTAGAACTAATAGTTCCACTTTCTTTTTTTCTATTCATAATTAAATCATATAATTTTTATAAAACTAATATAATTACACTTTATCGAGTAGTCAAGTCTATTTAATAATTTTATTATCGTATTTAAACTCTAATGACTCATTTAGATACGCATTAGTCACATCCTCACCATTTATTAAGGCCCTAGCTTTAAATTTAACAACGTAAAAACCATTGTAGCTAATTGTTTTATCATATTCAACAATTTCATACTCGTAATATAGGTTGTCATCACTACCAATCGTATTAGAGGATAGGAAACTTATTTTATTAATAAAGAAAAAACTTAACTTAATACCCGTTAAAGCCTCTTTTAGTGATTTAATTAGGAAAACAGTTTTCCTATTACCATAATCTGGGTATTTTGAGATGTACAACTCTAATAGGAAGTTACCGTCCTCCATGTCCCTAACAACCATTTTATCAGTGTAAGTTTCAAGATTAAAAATATCTACGGAATCCCTATCAATTTTAATAGGTCTACAAGTTTTCACGTTAGAAACATAATTATCATTTGATAACACACCTAAATTATTTGGATTCAAAATATCGGTATCACTATCGTATGGTTTATAAACCTTAGCATCAATTTCAGTGAAACCACCAAAATCTAAAGTCTCCTTAGTACTAAGAGTTATCTCACCATTATTAACCACTAAAATAACTTTGTGGTTATCAAAATCATCAACCTTAACCTTATCTAATTTATGTCTATTAGTATTAGTGGTCTTAGTTATTGGTAGTCCATCTAAGTCATAACCAATGATTTGAGTTTTTAGATTAACACTTTTTTTAATAACCTTGTACATTCTCCACCTCAATTCCTTAACCTCCTCAGTTACCTCACCATTTATTAAGGAATCTGACAACCTACCTTGTGAAAACCTATTATGAGAAGCATCTATTGAATCCATTGAATCCCCAGTGTTATTAATAGCATTACCCTGAACTTTATTTAAAGCTAATGCAATCATACCTAATTTCCTTTTAAACCATTTTCCCATCAATTAATTTATTTACCATTTTGTTATAAAAATAACTTTTTATTATAGTTTCCACATTATCCAATTCACCCCAATAAAATTGTTTCCCTTTTAAGTGGGTTATGAATTGTTTATTTTCACCCTCTTTAAAATCTCGACTAGTTATACCTCTACCTAATGTTATAACATTATTAGTATAAATCAAGGATTCCAACAAAACGTTTGAGTTTATACCAATGATTTGCTCAGCGTATGGTAAATAGTGGTGAACATTCTCATATACTTCAATAAAACCTTCCCTATGTTTTAAATCACATTTACCCATGGGATGTTTTTTAAATAACACTTTCACATCACTACCCAATTTTAAATTATCTTGAACATGTTGTAAAAACTCATCCATCTTTTAAAAGGTGAGTTTTGCGTTATATTAGTATCTTTTTCATCTTGTAAAGGAATGAATATAAACCTACCATTATATAGTGGTGGTTTTATATAAGTTTTTTTAATCTCATTGAAACACTCCTCATTAAAAGGTGATAAGTCACAAGTAAGGTTTTCAGAATTACCATTAACACCTTTAAAATCAAAAAATAATGTTTTGTAGTGGTCGAAAAAACCTAACTCAGCGAATACCATTTTTTCTTCTCCAAATTCTTTAATAATTTCCCTATCACCCTCACTACCCCCATTCCAAGTGAATACCCATTCTGGGTTAAACTTTTTAGCTTCACTTAGTTGAACCCCATTAACTAATATGGAGTTGAAATTATTCTTATAAATTAATGGGTTTTTAGCTTCCGAATGATTCCATAATAAACATTCATGACCTAATTTTTCTAAAGTCCTAGCTAAGTTAGAGAATAACATATTAATGAATTGCCATCTGTATGGTCTATCTAAATTGCCAACCCCTACATGGAATAATATTCTCATAACCTATCTTTGATTTTTTTCACTGGTACGCCACCCCAAATTTCATTTTTAGGGATATCTTTATTCACGAATGAATTAGCACCAATGATTGAATTATCATTAATTGTTGTATTATAACCAATAGTTATGTTGGCACCTAACCATACATTATCACCAATTACGATATAACCTCTATCTAAAGGTTGTCCAACTAATGGTTTATCGTTAATTACATGTGATGATGTTATATATGATATTCTAGGTCCTAATAAGGACCCGTTACCTATTTTTAGACTACCACTACACTGTATGAAGGAAAAGTAACCAATAACGCTATCTTTACCAATTCCTAACACCCCATTTGACATCTCAATAATTGAATAATCTCTAATCTCACTACCAGCGGAAAGTATGACCTCACCACTACCAATAAAAATTACCGTTGATGCGATTTTACCACCGTTATTTGTTATTTTTATAGCCATTATAACCTTTTTATCTCTTTAAACGTTGGTTTTATCAGACTAATATTTAAATTAGGTTTAAGGTGGTGCTTGAAACCCATATCTACAAATTTATGAATATCCAACATACCATTTTCTTTTAAATATTCCTTACTTTTACCTTCGTAATGTATAATAGGCGAACTTAATATATAAGCCATTTTATAACCACTGTCATACACATTTTGAAAAATGAAGTCATCACCACAATAAGTTCTTAGTGCGTGTGGTATAGGTTTGAATAAATCTCGCCTAATCGCATAGTCCCACCCTTGCATGTGTATATTATTTAACATCACTTCGTAACGTAATTCAGGTATCTCCTCACTAAAATTAGGGTGGTTAGTTGAGTGAACCGCAATACCAACATTGTTTTCCTTTTGAAATAACTCTATTGTGTCCTTAACAAAGTTATTACTGATTCTAACATCATTATTTAAGAAACATAATATTTCATCATCATATTTTTCATAGAACCAATTCCATACGTGGTTTAATGGGGTATTAACCTCATTTCTAACCACATCAATTTGTTTGAACTTAGAAACCAACATATCAAGATATTCTTTAGTACCAAGTTCACTAGAATTTTGGTCAACTAGCGTTATTTTAAATGAGCTATAATTTTGATTTAATAAATCATTTATACAATCATTTGTATAAGCTATGTTATTCAAGTTTACTACTAATATGTTAAGCATTAAAAGTTTCTTTATAAATTTTTATTATATCATCCACAACTAAAGAGCATTTGAATTTATCAACATCATACGGTATTGGTTCTAAACTGAAAGAGTTAATCTTACCATCCTTATTTATATCATACACCCAACCAGGCTTACCACATAACCAACCCTCAATAGTTGTTCTACCTAATAATATCCCAGCTGTCTCATCACAACCTTTAAAGTATTTATCAACATCCCATGTTTGTGGGAAATGTTTAACGTGTTCATAACCTTTAGCTAAGTTTTTAACAAGAACACCATGTTCTTTACCGACTATCCATAACATATTACCATCATCGTGAGTTTTTTTAATCAAACTCACTAACATAGGTTCCCTTAAAGTGTGAATAGACCCAACAAATAAAACTATTTTTTTTTCATTAATTTTATTTTCTTGATTATCAAGGTTAAACCTTTTATCATCTATCGGGTTATAAATAACTGTAATTAACTCGTCAGGTACCCCATATTGGTTAATCAAATGTTCTTTAATTTTAGGTCTAATCGCTATGTATTTTTTAATCATATCGTTAAAAATTGGTGCTTCTAAAGATATTAATTCAGAATGTATACCACACACTATTGGGGTGTTTACATATTTAGTAACTACATGTTTACAAACTAACCCTTGATTAATGTGTAGTAAGTCAAATTCAACATCTGGGAGGTTATTTAACTGGTAAAGTTTAACACCATTATTCATAGCTTTTAAAGCTATATCCCCACCAAAATTTGAGGCTACGCTAACATCAAAACCCCTCTCAATTAAACCTCTAGATAATTCATAAACGTATAATTCAGAACCAGTAAACGAATTAAAATTAACACACGTTATCAGTATTCTCACTAGCCAAGATTTTTAATATATTTATGTAATTTCGTATTTTTAATCATAAAAGGTAATAATCGCTCTTTATAATCAATTTGGATTTTAGCCATAGCTTCTTTGGATTTACCTCTTGTGAAACTTTCATAGTGATAACAAACAGCGTTACCCACAAAGTAATTTTTTTTATTCATTAAAAGACATCTAAGATTTAGTTCAACATCCTCAAAACACTCGATATATCCCTCATTAAAACCACCTATAACGTTAAATAAATTTTTATTAATTAACACAAAGGCACCTGTATTACCTATAACTTCAGATACATCCCCATAATTATAATTCGTGTCTAGACCTAAATGTGTGAACACTAACCCACCATTTTGGTCCACAAAACTTAAAATACCAGCATGTTGTATTTTATTATTCTCAAAATGTAATCTAGCACCAACAGTGCCAACATGGTTTTTTTCTTTTTGATGAATCCTAACCATATTTGTAATCGCATCATTAATCATCACAATATCATTATTACAAAATAATAACAATTCACAATCATCAGATAGGTGATTTTTAACAACATCATTATTTATTTTAGCGAAATTATAATAATCATATTTGATTAGTTTAACATTTCTACCAGGATTTGAGTCAATAAACTTCTCAATTTCATCAATTTCCATTTCACTTGAACCAGTGTCAGCGACTAATAATTCGAAATTTTTATATTTTGTTTTATCGTAAATAGAGTTTACGCAATTAAATAATAAATTAAGATTACCCTTTGTTGGGATAATAATATTTATTTTAGGCTCTTTTTTAATACTATAAACTTTATCATTATAAAATATTTCACCCTTTATCCCCAAAGGTATATTATCGGACCATTTTTCAATAAATTTAACTCTATTATCTTCCCATTGTTGATTTACTTGACCTATCGATTTATGGGTAATTCTAATGTCAAACATAACACCAACTTTACAACCATTAATATGATTACCAAAGGTAAAATCTAAATCATAAAAATGGAATCCCTTAACATCAGAATTAAACTCATACTTTAACCTATCTTTTTTAACAGCGAAGAATAAACCATCAACCACCACACTCTGTAGTACTTTACTTCCAAAACTATTAGAATATTTTGATTCCCATTTTTTACCTTTATGTTCGTGATTAACAATCCCCAATGTTAGATTTTTTTGGTCCCACCACTTACCACTTTTAGTGATTGAGGTTGTACCCACAACACCTAACACACCAAAATCAGTATCCTCAAAATGTTTAACTAATCTTTTTCCCCAATTTTTAGTTTCTAATATGATATCATCATGACAAAACACCACGATATCATGTTTAGCGTTTTTTAATTCGCCACCATAAACATCGGTTAGTGATTTACCACCATTAAACCATTTTGATGTTGGGTCTGTGTTATTAATAACTTCAATAATTTCATAATCTTTAACACCAATAGTATTTTTAAGATGTTTAATAAATTCTGGTCTACTTTCTTTTGATGAGAATATTACACTTATCATATTTTTTTATAAATTTGACTTAAATATAATTAATTTAAAATTTAAAGTAAATGTTAATTAAAAAAAGCCACATAAGGATATGTTGGTTTTAATTAGAATATGATAATAGTTTAATGTGGACCCAAACTAAATAACCCACCCAATAAATTAGATTTTATAAATGAAGTTTTTTTTAAAAAATAATCGTAAAACATTTTCTCATGTTTTTATGTTTTACATATTTTTTTTAATATTTATAACAAAGTAAAGTCTATGCCTAAAAATTTTTTAAAAAGTGCTCAAGTCAACACTTACGAAGTAGATAAATCAAATATTTATGGTAAATCTATCGGTATCAGTAAAACCGTAAGTGGTTCTGGTACAGGTGGTACTGATAACCCCAATGGTTCCAATGGTTCCAATGGTATCGATGATAATAACATAACAAATGTACCATTTATTTTGACCGAAAATAATTTTTATTTACTTCAAGAAAATGGTTTTAAAATTAATTTAATTTAAAAATGCCAAACTTAAAAATTAGTCAACTACCTACGGGTCAAATTAACCCACAAACGTTAATACCAGTTGTCACCAATGGTGTAACTTCAAAAATTAATATTAATGAATTAATTAATTCGGTAATACAAGTCATAAATACCGATGGTTCTTCTGTTAATATAACATGGGAAGGGTTATGGTCAGAAAATACTACTTATTCGGTTAATAGTGTGGTTCAATACGATAATTCTTCTTATATATGTGTTTCACCTATTACAAATACTAATAATAATGAAAATCCGAGTCCAAGTATGGATACAGTCAATTGGGCTTTATTAGCGTCACAAGGTATACAAGGTGTTCAAGGGGTGGAAGGTATACAAGGTATACAAGGTATCCAAGGCGTTGCAGAGGAGGTAACCGTAAAGACTCTTGGTTTTGTTTCGGGGGAATGGAGTGAGGCACCTTTTAAAAGGCCATTAATTTTTGATATAAACACAGTGATAACTGGTCAATTTGGTTCTCAATTTAAACTACCTTCAGAGAGTGTTGTAGGGAGAGAAATTATTGTTCAAAACCCAAACAATATACCTGCTGAAATATTCCCATTTAATAATGGGGTTACAATAACAAGTACGCAAGTAAGCGGTCAGTCTGACCGATATTCAATTGGTTTTAATGAAAGAATAAGATTTATTTATTTAGGTAACGATAATTGGCTTTCTGAATTTATAAATACGGTAGCTCCAATTGTTGTCACTCCTTTTGTGCCCGAAACAGAGGGTTCTCGTGATGCGGGTACTTTTGAACAAGCTGAAACTTCTGCTAAAATTATTAGAAACTTTACTAGGGTAAACTTAGAAAATGATATTTCCACTTACGTAGGCCTTTCCGCTTTAAACGTAGCGGTTGGCTCAGTTTTTACTATTTTAAATAAAAGTCAAACAAGGGTTTTAAATGTTAGACTTTTGGATGATGCTACGGTGTTAATGTCTAATGGGTCTTATTCAAACCCAATTTACGAAATACAACCAAATACCGCTTGTAAATTTACAATGTCAGAAACAACTAGTGGAAGTGAGAAACTTTATTTGACTGAAATAATATATCCTCTTGGTATAAACCCAGAGATAATAGTTGCTCCCGTAAAGACACTTGGCTTGGTTAGAGGTTTTAGTAATGTAGACCCTTTTAGAAGACCATTAATTTTTGATATAAACACAGTGTTAGCTGGTCAATTTGGTTCTGAATTTAAACTACCTGACCTAACTTTGGAGACTGATATAGGTAGGGAAATTATTGTTCAAAATAATGAAGTTGCACCTGCTGAAATATTCCCATTTAATGGTGGTGTTACAATAACGAGTACGCAAGTAAACGGTCAGTCTGACCGATATACAATTGATTTCAATCAAAGAATAAGGTTTATTTATCTAGGTAACGATACTTGGCTTTCTGAATTTATAAATACGGTAGCCCCAGTAGTCCCAGCAGTTATACCAAATAAAACAACAGGTGAAGTACAATTTTTAACATTTTCTGCTCAACCTTTACTTTTACCCTTTGATATAAATACAGTAAATTCAAATGATGATGGTAATCAGTTTAGACTACCTTTGTTGCCAAATTCAGACATAGGAAGAGAAATAATTGTTCAAAATAGGGAAATAGGTCAAGTGTTTATATATACCACCAATGATACTCCTACAATTACCTCCGCTTTTATAGGGGGGAATTCAAATCAATACATTATTAAATTTAACGAAAGAATTAGATTTATTTATTTAGGGAGTACAAATTGGCTTGCGGAAATTATAACTACAGTTGTCCCAGTTGCCCCTGTGACAAAAGTTCAAAAAACCACAATCACAGCTGCTCAAGTTTTACAGCTTTTCACAACGCCTATTGCGATATTAAATAGTGGTGTAGAGGGTAAATGGATATACCCTACAAATATTTACATAAAAAGAAATGTAGGTGATAGTTATATTTTAGCAACCAATACATTTAATATTATTAACGATTTTGGTGATAGTATAGGGGTTAATATTAATCCGAACCCACTAACGAGTAGTGCCGTTGGATATACTCAGCACAGCATAAATATCGCTCAAAATGTAATAGGAGGTGCATCAAATACTTTATATAGATTAAGTGCAAATACGGGAAACCCAACTTTAGGTACGGGAACGTTAGATGTTTATGTGACTTATAATGAAATAACACTTTAAGATTTTAAGATTTTAATAAAAAAAACTGCGAGAAACTTATGAATCCCGCAGTTTTTTTTTATGTTAAAATTAAATAATAGATTTTAAGACATCCCCTTTTCTGTAAGCCATTACATCAAACGTAACTCCAAATGAGGAGTTATCATTTCTAGTTTTGTGGATAAGTTTACCATTCATGTGAATGTAAGTCTCGTTATTTTTTTTTATAATCACTACCATAGCTTCTATTTTACGCCAGTACTACCAAAACCCTTATCACTTCTATCAGTTTTAATGTTAATTGAATCTACTTTTACTAGCTCAACATAATTACTACCCATAGCTTTACTTATAACACCTTGCGCTATTCTATCACCGTTTTGAATTGTGAAGTCTTCTTTACCTAAATTAATTAGTATAATACCTACTTCACCACGGTAATCGGAGTCGATGGTGCCTGGTGAGTTTAAAACTGATATACCGTTTTTTAAAGCTAACCCACTTCTGGACCTAATTTGTATCTCATGATTTTCAGGTATCTCAAAAAATAAACCAGTTTTAATTAAACCCCTATCACCAGAGCGTAATGTAATTGGTTCTGATGTATGTGCTCTTATATCAAAACCAGCAGCACCACTTGTCTCATAGTTTGGGTCCTCATTATTTGATTGGTTTAAGAACTTAAAAACGTTTTCGGTTTCACTTAAAACTGCAAATTCTTTTAAGAAATCCTTATGACTATAGTTACTACTCAAATCTAAAGATTCGAATAATTTTGCCTTAATACCTTTTAAACTTCTATTCACTTTTTGTTTCATTATTTAAACTAATCTTATGATTTATTTGTTCTTCGGCAATAGCTAATTGAATAGCTTGTTTTAATATTGTACCTAACATTGATGAATGGTAGTTAGCTTGTTTATCGGTATCATCTTTTGAGAAATTAAGTATAGCTTGATACTCATCATCAGTAAAAGTAACACCATTATCCATAGCGTATTTGACGGACCTTTCCCCAACACTCATGGAGGTTGAATCATTTACGAATTCATACATTTTGCCTTGGTTAGTTCTATGGCATTCCGATAAACAAGGTTTATATAATTTAGCTTTACCTATTTGATGTAAGCAGCAAACTTTTATAAGTGATGCTACGTCAATAACCATACCCTTATCTTTTGGTAATACATCATTAATTAAAAACGCATATTTAGTGACCCTTAGAGTGTGGTCAACTAACCCACCTTCAAAAGCATTGTGTAAATCACTCATTGTCGAAGCTGGTGCTTCCATAAAATCAGCTCCCAAAAAATCCATTAACTCTTTAGTCATAAAACCATATTTTTCACCTGTTGCGAAATAATGTTTAATGTTTTTAACTACCCTATCCTTATCTAACATAATTTATTTATTTATTCACTCTGTTATTTATTAGACCAGAAAACCCTCTAATTAATTAGAGGGTGGGAGGTTACTATTTATAATTCACCTAATTCTTATCTTTCTACAAACTTACTAATTTTTTTTGATAATTCACAACTAAATTAAGGTAATAATTTCGTCTATCTGTAGTTACACTATCTAATGAAAATTTATCTGATACCGTATCATGTAAATTATTACCAATTTTAGTTATTAATTCTGGGTTATCGACTAATAGTTTTATATATTTAAACCAATCTTTATGGTTATTACTATGTTTAACTAAAAACCCATTACCCTTATCATTTACAACACCACCTTTTTCAAAATAATTTATAACATCTAATTTATAAGGTCCAAAATCCTGAGCTATGATAGGTTTTTTAAACATTCCAGACTCTATGACTTTTAATTGACTCTTCATTTTATTAAAAACGTTATCACCTAATGGAGCTAATGATATGTCAAATAAATTATAATTTGAAGCGTAGTTATTAACTGGTTTAGTCCAAACTCGTCTGTATGGTTCGTTAATAACATTTGGGTATTCCTCATTTGAAAATTTCATTAAGAAACTTTTATACTCATCACTAATAGTAGTATAATTATCTGTAAATATTTTCTCATATTTATACCAAACTGATTCTATTGGTGAAATCGCTCTTTGTGTTGTAGTATTATTAACATTATCAATATTTGTTGCGTATCCATTTAAATCAAAACCACATAAAACAAATTGGATTTTATCCAATAAATTAGCGGCACCCAATTTATTTACTAACCCACTTAATAAATCAATATCTTTCTCATGACTACTACCACCTAACCAACCAATTCGTATCTTTTTAGATTCTTCTGGTTTAATTAAGAATTGCTTTTCATTTTTATCAATAGCATTAGGTATTACCGACACGTTTTTATTAAACTTAGTAATCTCATCAGCGAAAATTTGTGTGGTTGTAAGTACGTTATCAGCGTTTTTTATATTTTTTAATATCTTTTTGTCTAATTTATAATGTTTAAATAAGTTAAAAGCTGGGTGGTGAGTACCTGGTGCCCAATAATCATCAATATCCATAATTGATATAATACCTAATGATTTAAATTTTAAAACTAATTCTTCCATTTTATCATAATCACCAATATTTCTATGGTAATGTATAATATCATACTGTTTTAAGAATTCATCACTATTGATATTTGGCTCGAAATCTATGTCGATGTGAAATTCATCTGGGTACATTTTCTCTAGGTTTAAATGTGGTTTTGTAGAACGGAAATAACCCACCCCAGTTCGGTCACTAGGTACTACAAGTAATCTAATTTTATGACTAATTGGAGAGTTTTCGTTTTCAATTTTTGTTATCATATTTCCCATGACTTTTTTATCTTAAATTATTTATCATATTATCATTATTTTTTTTATAATCATAATCATGTTTTTCATCTAAGTAAAGTTTTTAAATATCATAAATAAAAAAAGCTACATTATGTAGCTTTTTATTTATTTTTTATTAACGTTTATCTTACCTTCTTTAATTAGAGTCGTTATTGTTGTAGTTATAACGCTTTCACTTAAATTCTTTACGAAAGTTTTAGTCATAAACTCCATTAAAGTTTCATTAATCATATTTTTGAGTTGTGATTCAGTTAAATTGTAAACCTTTTCACCTGAATTATTAGTACCCTCACTAATATTTTTTGGTCTGTAAACTCCCTTACTTGGTATTTGTTTCTCAATTAAATCCTCACTAACATCAGACAGATTAAATGTTTTAGGTGCGTTATCCGTTTGGTTTTCCAACATCATTTTCTTTATCGCTGGGTCCATTTTACTAGTTTCCATATTTCTGAATTTACTACCATCATTTTTAGGTTGGTACCCTTGTTCCATTAATTGACTCACTCCTGATTCAGTTAAAGCCATCTCATTAACATGTCCAGTTGAATAATCCCCATTATCAATCTTATTCATAATTTTTTTAGCATTCCCTAAAATAGCGGAAAGACTACTTAGGTCAACTGGTTTTGGTGATTCCATAATTTTTAAAATTTAGCAACATTATATATTGTTGTCATCATATTATCCCCCATAGAGTTAAATTTAGGTCTAGGGGTGTCAAATGTGTTATCAGTAGCTTCCCACCTATTAACTCTATCTAACCTAAATAACTTCCATTCTGGTTTAAAGGTTTTTGTATCACCAGAAACTTGATAAGCTCTGACAACTAAATTACCTGTTGTTGACATACCGAAAGAATAAACCTCAATCGTTCTCAACCCAGCATGGGTATTATCGTCACCAGCATAAGATATGTTAACAACTTGTCTATTATTAATAGCGTTATTAACTTCATCTCTAGCTGTGCTTTCAAATATAAGTTTAGATAAAATTTTGTAAAGCTTCATGTGCAACTATATTACAACCATACCAACATTACCTGAAGTATCTGGATTTTGGTATCTCTCGTTTTTATTATATTGGTTAAAAACTACATTTCCAACTCTACCCGAACCCATAGCATTTGGGATTCCGTAAATGTCTAAACTACCACCACCGTTCTCAGTATCTAAAAAAACACCAGTACCCTTACCGTTAACTGGAGTTTCATTATCACTCAAAGCTCTTGTGTGTGTGCTACTATAGTTATTAGCATCAGCTGTGCTATTGTAATTATTAAAAGGTATTAAAACACCTCTTTGAGCGATTGCTATTTGTTCTAATTTGCTTTGCATTTTTTTTTATTTTTTTTTATTTGTTATTTAAAAATTCTATTAACTTATTAATTGAATTAGTTTCTTCGTAAACCGTTCTGTTATTCATAATATTCTTAAGGTTAGTTCCCTTGTGAATGTTAACTAACCCAACACCCGTAGGGTTTGCATTGTCGGGGTCCTTCTCATGGTTTCTAATGAATTGATTCTCAGCACCAGCATCCATCTTAGTTTCCTTATAATCGTGAATATCACCCCTTTTAGATTCTAATGCGTTATTAACCCATTTTTGTGTTAATTTACCACCAATTAATTTAAATTCATCATCAAAACCATCACCTTCATAATTATCAAAAAAATTTTTAATTCTTTTCATTTGAGAATATGAAACTTTTTTTTTACTTAAAATTTCCTTCCCACGCCTAAAACCTTTTATATCCTTTTTACTCAAATCAATTTTCGCCATAGCGGATTCTATTTTATGTAAAACATTATCTGGTGGTGTGAAAAACTTATTTTCTAAATCACTATTAGCCATTTTTAATTAAATAAGTTTTTAATGTTATTTTTATAAATATCAGGTAATTGATTTACATTTAAATTTGATAAAATATAATACAAAGCTATGCCAGTTTGTTCGCCATTTAAACCATTTTTATTAACACTACTTATGAATTCATTACACTTATTAACAACTATGGGTTTTTGGTGTACACTACTCAAATCATTTATATCTGGTATTGTATTCCCATCTAAATCAGAATTAACATTTTCAACAAGTTCGTCTTCAGCTTCATCCGACTCAACCCTAACGTTCATTGGGTAACCACCTACGCCACCATATAAAGAATTAATTGTATTTTGTTGCACACCAGCAGCTCTTACGGCATCGGTGGTCTTAGCACTTTCTATTTCACTACCCATGTTAGTTTCATCGCCCTCTATAGGTGTACCATCAGAATCTACCAATTCCGTTATCTTAACATTACCGTTATTTTCAACTATAAATTTAATATTTTTTAATAGTTTCTTTTTAATAATCATAATAAATAGCTTTTTTAATAAATATAACGAATATTGTTAATATTTATTAAAAAATAAGTATTCATGGGATTTAGAACAAAAATTGATTTTTCAAATAATAGACAAGTAAATCAAAGGCAACAAACTTTAACCGAACTTTTTGGTAGAACAGACTTTGGTTTACCTATTAGTGGGCTAACTAGTGGCCCTAATTTAAGTTCAGCCTATATTAGTGGGGTTGATGAGAATATAGTTTCAACTTTCTCAGGTAATGTGACAACAACCGTATTTAATTTTGGGATTCCGATAATGAATGATGGTGCTATGTATTTAAATACTATCACAAATCAAAATCAAAATGTTGACCAAGAAATATTAGAGCCTTTTTTTAATGGTGTTAACCTCTCAATAAACCCTTATTTTGGTAATAATGTTTATGAATTTTATAGTGGTTTAACATTTGATATCACGGTAACCAACTTTGAGGAAATATCAGTAGGTATTTTCACTGGTTCATTATTAACTAATATTGTAACTTATTATACAGCTGATTCCAACGATTATAATGGGGATGGTACGTGGGTTAATGTTAATGGAATTTTAAAAACTAAAAATTTATACGTATCTAGTGGTGCCACAACTGGTTTAATATTAACAGCTTTAGATGATAATGGTAAAGTTGGCTGGGGGCCTAATTACGCTGGTAGTGGTAATACTAGTTTATGGACTGGTAGTACTGGTTTAAACTCAGTAACAGCGGTAGGTCATGGGTCGGATTCCTCTGGTTTGCAAAGTGTTAGTTTTGGTAATAATGTAATTGCTAGTGGTGAATATAGCCATGCTCAGGGGTGGTCGACCATTGCTAGTGGTGTATTTTCACACGCTGAGGGTCAAGGTACTATAGCAAGTGGTCAACCATCACACGCTGAGGGTAGGGATACCGTAGCTAGTGGTAATAGTTCGCATGCTGAAGGTTATTTAAGTCAAGCTATTGGTGGTGCCTCACATGCTGAAGGTAAAGGTACTGTTGCTATTGGGTTATTTTCACACGCTGAGGGTGAGGAATCTACTGCTAGTGGTGATTATAGTCATTCTGAGGGGTATATTACCACGGCTATTGGTGATGGTTCACATGCTGAAGGTAGGGATACAATAGCTAGTGGGCCCGCTTCACATGCTGAGGGGTTAATAACATTGGCTAGTGGATTTGAATCACATGCTGAAGGTTTTTTAACTCAAGCTACTGGTGGCGCATCACATGCTGAAGGTACTCAAACGATTGCTAGTGGTGACGGTTCACATGCTGAAGGTGATAATACTGTGGCTAGCGGTCCAATATCGCATGGTGAAGGTTTATATACCATAGCAAGTGGTTTTGCATCGCATGCTGAAGGTAGTGATACTGTAGCTAGTGGACCATTTTCTCATGCTGAGGGTAGGGAAAGTGTTGCTAGTGGTAATACTTCACATGCTGAGGGTAGGACGACTATTGCTGGTGGTGATAATTCACATGCTGAGGGTAGGGATACCTCTGCTAGTGGTGACGATTCACATGCTGAAGGTTATAATACTGTGGCTATTGGTGGTGCCTCACATGCTGAAGGTTTTCAAACATTAGCTGGTGGTTTTGTATCACATGCTGAAGGTTTAAATACTACTGCTATTGGGTCGGGTAGTCATTCTGGTGGTGGTGGGTTTAACAATTTAAATAGGGTCGTTGCTAGTGGTTCTACATCATTCGTACATTTCGCTCAAACAGTCGCTAGTGGTAATATCGGAGCTTTTGGTGATTTTAGTTCTATTTTAGGGGGTGTTGACCACTTAATTGAACTTGGTTCCAATTCAAGTATTATATTGGGTGGGAATCAGAATCTGATTAAAGGAAATGCGATTGATTCCGCTATAATAGCAGGTAAAAATAATATTATAAATGTTGGTATTAGAGGTGCTGTAATCTTAGGTGGGGAAGGTATTATCGCTGAAAATATAAACACAACTTACATACCAAATTTAGAAGTTGTAAGTGGAGTTATAAAGTTACATAACTTACCAATATTTGATTCAGACGCATTGGCTAATAGTTTAGCTATTAATCAATTATATAAAACATCAACTGGTGAGTTGAGAATAAAACTATAATATATGAGTAATATAAAAAATTTTAATTTTAACAATTTAGATTTGAGGCTTAGTAATAGTGAGTTTTATGATTTTTATCTTGGTACCGATGAAGATTATAGAACTAACTATGATTGTTTAATAAGTAATGAATGCCTAATTTCTAATTTTGATTTTAACGATTCAGAAACAATATTACCTAGTGATACTAAAACAATCTTTAGTTTAGATAATTGGATTGGAGCCACTAATAATGGTATCTTAATCACAACATATGGATTAACTGGTATTGATAATGGTGTAATACCTTATAATGATACAAATATTGACCCCACAAATCAAAACCTAGTAGATTTATTAACTGGTAGTTCGTTAACCATATCATCTGGTGAGACTAGATTTTTCATGAGTCAAGTTAGTGGTTCAACAAATTCCATTGATTACCCAATTGAATACGTTACTGGTTCAACAATTGGCTCATATATGGATTTTAAGGGTGGTTTCTACCAAGGTTATTATAAATTGGAGGGATATGATTACGAGGTGTTACCTAATAGGGTAAATAAGGGTATTATGTTTGATTTTTGGTTGAATAAGAATGATGATTTAATTTCCAATTCGAATGATACAATTTTAAATGATTTATACCCTAATAATAAAGGTTTTTTCTTCTATTGGGGAACTAGAGCTGAGAATAAGTTTTGGAGTCAATGGGAAGGGTTAAACACTGGTTTAACCTCTAATTGTACAAGTGGTGCTACTGATTATTGTACGATACCTAAGGAATTGAATTTTGATATCGTTAATGAAGAGGGCCTAATATTACCTTTAAACCCACCATTAACAACTTTTAACGTAATTAGTAATGAATTTCTAATATATGGTAGGGCTAGAGGTACATCTTGTGGTTATGATTCTAATCCTAATAGGTTAGCAACTGTATTAGCTAAAGACGTTAGTGGTGCTACACCAACAATAACAGTTAGTGGGGTTAGTAGTAGTGTCGTAAACACTTTAAACCCATTTTTAATATATGGTAGAGCTAGAGGTGGTTATGGTACTGGTCGTAGACCTAGTGATGGGTATGGTAGGGAGACAACTGAAAGTTTTAGTGGTACAACAACACCTATAACTGAGTTAGACAAAGATTTTGATATAATTGATAACGCATTAGGTTTTAGAATTAAAGACGATGGTAGTATAGGTTATAGAATGCTTACATTAACATCAACTTGTGTTGGTGATGTAACAATTAGTGGCGTTTCAGTTATGGAGGAATATTCTATGAGTGGTGTTGTTACCGATAATTCTTGGGAACACATATCTGTAAGGTGGGTAGCTGATGCATATTACGATGATTGTGAATTAGTTAACGGTAGTAGAAGAAATGGTCGTTTACTTTTTTATGTGAATTGCAAACTTAAGTTTATTGTTGAGGATTTTAAAGAGTTCATAACAAAACCTTTAGGTGATTATAAAGAAAAGCAAGTTGGGGTACCCTATAACATTAGTTTAGGTGGTGGGTCCCAAGGTTTACTTGAAAGCATGACATTTGATGGGCAAGACCCAAATGATTTAAATTTAATGATTCAAGAAAATTTTGCTGGAACATTTATAGGGTCAATATCGAAATTTAAAATATTTGGTTGTGACGTTAATTGGTGTGCTATAAAAGCTTTGTGTTAAATTAGCGGTTATAGTAACTTATAAAATAAAAAAACTATTTATAGATAACTTAAAATATATCATGTCAAATAAATTAATATTAAGAGAAACTAACTCACCATATGGTGATTTGAATAAAAAATCAGTTCTATCTAGAAGAGAATTGGATAATAACTTTATTCACCTTAAAGGTGAATTAATTGTTAGTGGTTTAACTACGGATAATACTATTATTTTAGAAAAAAATAACGGTGATAATATCGTAATACCATTACCAGAACTTATCGAACCTTTAGGTCAAGATAATAGATTTAGGTTTGTAGATTTAGGTAGCTTTATACAAGGAGGTAGAGGTGTACCTGATGTTGATATTGAAACAGCTTTCGTAAATCAATTAAACATAGGGATGTCTTCGCTTAACCTTATAGTTGCGGATGATGAGTTGATAATACTTAAGATTAGTATTACAATTTATGGGGCGTTTGAAGCTGAAGAAAGAAAGTATTATTTTAAGGGTGGTATGGGTAAGGGAGTGTATAACCCTTTAAGTGATTACATCACACCAAATGAATTAGAGTTAGCTTTTAGAGATTGGACACCACCAAATGTTGATATTCTAGAATCATCACCTAATGTTAATATATTTAACTTAGGTATTATACCTGATTCTGATTACATTTCATACATAAATAATAACGGGTCGTATGATTTAAGAGATGCATCTAAGATACATTATTTTAGGTTTAATTATCAGAGTGTGGATTATTTATACTTTTTTGATTCTAATGATTCATCATACGGTAATGCTATATACGGAGCCAACTTACCTCAATTTATTACAGAAGATTTAGTTTTATTTTATGATAGCTCAACAGCGGTAATTATCAATTCAGACGCAGTTTTTAACGGTAGTTACGCTGATTTAAGTAGTTTGGTTAATACAAATCAATTAATCATAGGTAAAAATTACATATTAAATGATTATGTAACTAAGTACCAAATTTTTGGTAGTGATTCAGGCCCTAGAATTCAAATACACGAAATGATTGGTTCTACTGGTAGTTACACCCAATTTAATAACGTACCAGTTGATATTATTCAAATTGGTAGTGTTGTAACTTGTGTTTACGCACCACCTAACGCTTTAATATCATCTGGGGATACTTTCACAATTGTGGAATATTTTAATTTTGGATACACTAGGTTTTCACCAAACGTAACAAACCCATTAAATATTGGGGCTAAATTTAGGTTTCAAAAACAAAGATATTCGAACATACCAAATGATTCCGTGATTTTAGATACTTATGGGAAACCAGTTATAAAACCAAATGGTGTTATAAATACTGAGGTGCATGATGGTGAACCTTATATGGCGATGACTGGTCTTGAAAACCCAACACCACTCGTTGAGTCAATCATACTAAAAGCGATTGATAGTAATAAATTTTCTAGGAATGCTGAATCATTAATTTTTGTTGGTGATGAGTTAACCTATGACTTTAACGATAACATTATTTATGATGATAATAAAACACAAATAGGTGAAAGAAAAGGTTTTATATTAAAAAGAACTAATATAAGTGGTTCGATTTCAATGGATAAAGATTGGAGGGTACAAAGGTATCGTAGATATAAAATTGATAATTTTAATTGGGATTGGTTATTGAATAAGAAAGAGTTTAGTGGTAATGCGTTGACATCTGGTAGTACAATATATAAGATGGGTGATGAAAATTACTGCACAACTACTAACCCTAATTTAAGTGAGGACCATAAGTATATAATGTGTGAACCTTTCATAAGTGATTTTCACACTGATTTCGCAAAAACAAGTGGGAACCCATTTATAAGTGGTACTACCTCAGCTAGTTTATTATCAAGTGGTCTTAGATTTAGGGAAGATAATGAAACCACACCTTATAGTGTGAATGTTTCATTACCATTACTTGGGTTCAGTACTAATCAATCCGCTAAAGATTTTCACATCATACCAATATATGCGTTCAACTCAACAAACTTAACAACAAAAGCTGTTGTTAAGAGTTTAAGTAATACGGTATTTTTACCTTACTCCCAAAGATATGGTAGTACCTTTAATTTAGTAGTAGATTCCGATATTGGTGATATACATAATTCAACTTTCACAACCTTAATAACAATTAAAAATAGAGGTTTAATCTCTACATTTACATCAATCGATGGTTTAACTGTTAATAATGACTCTAGGATAACCAATACCATTAATTTAATCTATGGTGTTGTTAATAATTACGGTATTATTGCCAACTCAAAAATCGGTGGTGGTGCGAATGATAATATCAATGACTTCAATAACTTTACAGTTAGTGATAATTCAAAAATCATAAATTCAGTAATAGGTGGTTCTAGGATTGATTCATTAATATTTAATGATTTTCAGTGTAATAACTCCATAATAATAAATAGGGTAACTGGTTATTCAACAATATCTGGTAAGTGGTATTTAACAATGTATAAAAATTTTGGTGAGGTTTACGGTTCTGAGCTTAGGTTAAACACTTTTTCTAATCAAAAACCTAGTAAAGGGTTTTGGGGTCATATTTATGATTTTAATAGAGATTATAATGATACGCAAGTAAATAATTTTAATTTAAATAAAACACTAGTTACCGAATTAATTGATGGGAATTTAGTTAGAACTATAGAAATATTAACAACAGCATCTTAAATAATAACAAATAAAAATAATTAAAATAATTAAAAATATGAGTAAAATAATTGAATTTCAGAAAAATAATGGTTTATCTGATGATGGTATTATAGGTAAAAAGACATTAAATATGATTAGATTGAAATTAAAAATACAATCAGATGAGGAGTTAGCTAATTTTATGGGACAGATTTCCCATGAGACTGGTAATTTTAGGGCTGATACTGAAAATTTAAATTATTCAGCTAATGGTTTGATGAAAATATTTAAAAAATATTTCACGTTGAGTATAGTTGGTAAGTACACAAGGAACCCTGAAAAGATAGGTTCTAGAGTATACGCTAATAGAATGGGTAATGGTGATGAAGCTTCTAAGGAAGGGTTTATTTTCCGTGGGAGAGGTAGTTTACAACTTACTGGTAAAAATAATTATAAATTATTTTCAGATTTTATTGGTGAGGATTGTGTTAAGAACCCAGAATTAGTAGCAACTAAATATTATTTTGAGAGTGCTAAATTTTATTTTGATACTAATAAACTATGGAGTATAGCTAAAAAAGTTGATGTCAAATCTATAACTAGTTTATCCAAAGCTATAAATTTAGGTAATAGGAATAGTAGGGCGACTCCAAATGGGTTAGAGGATAGGATAGATAAGACTAACGAATTTTATAAAATATTAAAAAAATAATGGATTTTCATATTAATAAAAACGCCACCCTACCAATTCTTAAGCTGGAGTTAATAAAAGATGGTAGGAATGACTATAGTAAATTTCACGATATGATTCAAAATTCAGACATAACTTTCTGTATGACAGATTTAGATACTGGTATTAGAAAAATTGGTAATAAGAATGGTATTTGCATCTTAAAAGAAGTTGGTGAGGATTCTACAATTGAAGAATATTATATTGGTTATAAATTTACTAGTAAAGACACTAAAAAAAGTGGCACTTTTATTGGTGAGTTCACAATTAACTTCGTAGATGACGCAATTGGACCATCTGGGTTATTAATTGTACCTATCAGAGATGAGTTGAGAATCCACATTTTAGAGGGTTCTATAAGAAAATAAACGGGGTTAACCCCGTTTATTTTTTTAAACCATTTTATTTTATTTAAAATTAGTATATTTGTAGAATTATTAATTAATTTTAAATTAAATGAATAAAACACAAATTAGTAGTGAGGATATTGAAAATTACCTACAAGGTAATGACCCTCAAAAATACATAGTATCCGTTGAAGCACCTTATTATCAAAATGTAGCTTCTTTGGTCATAAACGACCCAGAGTTAGGTAAATATATTGAACGAGTAACATATAAGCCATTTGTTTGGATGAGTCATGATATGTCTAAAATTATGTTCAATGGTAATCGTACTAAGATAGCTCAGGCTATGAAAGATTATTCCGTAACTATTTCAGATTTAACAATTAAAGATGGTAATGGTTTTATACCTAGTAGGATGGATAATGGTTATAAATACATTGTCAAAACTACATTATCTTATACTAACCTATTAAACTTCTTTAAAAGTGGTGGTGTTGATATTTACAGTGAGGAACATAGGAAATACTTCATGTACATATCACCAACCGAGCAATTTTTAATTCAGACTGGTAAGCGTTTATTTAAAGGTTTTGGTGATTACAATGATTTACATAGGTTACAATTTGACCTTGAAACCACTGGTTTAAAGCCTAGTACCAGTTCTATATTCCAAATAGGGATTAAAGATAATCGTGGTTATGAAAGGGTTTTAGAGGTTAAAGGTAATGACGAGTTCGAATTAAGAGAAAGCGAGAGGTTATTAATATTTGAATTTTTTAATATTGTAGATGAATTAAAACCAGATGTTATATCAGGTTATAACTCTGAAAATTTTGATTGGGATTTCTTTTTTGTTAGGTGTGAAAAATTGGGGATATCCATTACTGAGGCTTCAACTACTTTAAATGATTCTAAGATTGTTAGAAAAGCAGCTAGAGTTAAATATGGTGGTGATACTGAGGATTACGAACAGACTTATATGTGGGGTTATAATATTATTGATATTATGCATTCCGTTAGAAGGGCAATGGCTATTAATTCAGATATAAAAGAGTATGGTTTAAAATATATTACTAAATTCTCTAAGATTGCTAAACCAAATAGGGTTTATGTCCCTGGTAATAAAATCCATAGTACTTGGGCTGACACCACAAATAATTATTACTTTAATGATGATAATGGTGATTGGTTTATAGAGGATAGTGAAAACGCTAGAAATGTAGAAAAAATTAATGGTGAGTACCATAGTTATGTGAAAGTTTCTGGTTCATTTATTGTACATCGTTATTTATTAGATGACCTTTGGGAAACTGAGAAAATTGATGAGCGTTTTAATCAAGCTACATTTTTATTAGGTAAGATTATACCAACTTCGTACATGCGTAGTTCAACTATGGGTACCGCTGGTATTTGGAAATTAATTATGATGGGTTGGTCCTATGAGAATGGTTTAGGTATACCACAGTTACAATCGCAAGAAACTTTTGTCGGTGGTTTATCTCGATTATTAGAGGTTGGATACGCTGTGAATGTTGGTAAGTTAGATTATGCGGCTCTATACCCTAATATTGAGTTAACGTGGGATATATTCCCAGATATTGACATTAGTGGGGTTATGAAAGGTATGTTACTATATATAGCTGAAACTCGTGATGTTTATAAAGCTATTAAAGGTGAGCATAATGTTAAAGCTAGTAAGTTAAAAGATAAGTTTAGTTTATTGGATGAATTAAGCGAGGAATACATCAAACTTAAAAAAGAATATGACATCGAGAAAGGTCTAGAAGATAAATTTGATAAAAAACAGTTACCACTTAAGATTTTAGCTAACTCATTCTTTGGTTCATTTGGGGCACCTCACTTATTTCCATGGGGTGATATTGATTGTGCTGAAGAGACGACATGTAGAGGTCGTCAATATTTAAGATTAATGGTTAGTCATTTCCATGAAGGTTATAATTTTAGACCTTTGGTTGGTGATTCAGTTACATTTGACACCCCAATATATGTTAAGTGGAAAAACGATAATAAGTTAGATATATTACCAATATCAGATGTTTTTAATGTAAACTCAGACGTATTTGATGAGACTGGTTTAAGAGATTTAGAAGTAAAACCTTATGAGGTTCTAACTGTCAATGGTTGGCGGGAAATAAATTATGTTTATAGACATAAAACTAATAAAAAAATTCATAGAGTATCTACTAAAGATAGGTTAGTTTGTGTAACGGAAGACCATTCGTTATTCCAGAATGGTATACAAGTGAAGCCATCTGATTTAAAAAGAGGTGATTTATTAGATGTTCATAAGATACCAAATTTGGGGGATTTTCATAACGCTGAAATTATTGATGACGACTTGTATTTTTTATACGGTTACTTCCTAGGTGGTGGGTCGTATGAGAATGATACTTTTAACATTTCTGGTGGTAGTTTAAGTGATTTAGAGCGATTGCAAAAGATAATTTCCATAAAATTTTTAATAGATTATAAATTAATAGACCTTAGGGGAACTAATGGTGTTTATAGTTTAACTTATAATAGTGTTGAATTAGTAAAGATATTCGGTAGTGAGTTTTATACATCATATGGTGATAAAAAAATACCATGTTTTATCTTAAATACCAATGATAGTAATAAATTATCATTCTTAAACGGTTTTTCATCATATGATAATTATGTTGATGAATTAGAAACCTCATCATTTTTAGGTCTTAAATCTCAAGTTGCTATGTCTGGAATAGCTTATTTAATGGATAATTTAAATCTAAATAAGGAAATAATTTCCAAAAAAGGTGATAATGAGTTAATGACATTTAGGGTTGAAAGTATAAATGATGTTAACCCTGAATTAATTAATAAGATGAAAAGTAATGAGGTTTGGTTAAATGAGGTTATCATGAATGGGTGTCCAAATGGGTATGTTTACGACATATCAACACAAGATGGGACCTTTATAGGTGGTATAGGTGGTATTGACCTTAAAAATACAGATGGTTTTAACTTCGCAATACCAGATAGTGTTGAAGATATACAATATTACGTTAAAGGTAATCATAGATTAACGGAATATAATAAAGGTAAAACTTTAACTGGTTTAAATGCTGTTGTTGCTGAGTTTAATGAGGTTTACATGATTGGTAGGATGGGATTAGATATTGATGATATCTGTAATTCAACTATAAACTTTTCTAGGAAGAATTACGCTAATGATATTGGTGGTAAGATTAAATTAGTTGGTAACACAATTAAATCTAAAAAAATGCCAACTTATATTGAAGAGTTTTTAGGTAAGGGTTGTAAGTTATTATTAGAGGGGAATGGTAAAGATTTCATTACCTTATATCAAGATACGGTGGATAACATTGTTAATTATGATATTCCTTTAGTTAAAATAGCTTCAAAAGCTAAAGTTAAGATTAGTAAAGAAACTTATGCTAAGAAAATGAAAACTAAAAATAAGGCTGGTAATATGGCAGCTAAACAAGCTCACATGGAGTTAATGGTTGCACATGACTTAGAATTGAATTTAGGTGATGTTATTTATTACGTTAATACTGGAACTTTAAAATCGCATGGTGATATTAAAACCATCAAAGAAGCGAATGGTAGTACTAGAGTTGAGATGATGTGTAAGTTGATTTCAGCTGAGGAAATTGAGCGTAATCCAGATTTAACGACTGATGGTTATAACGCCCCAAAATATTTAGCTGCTTTTAATAAGAGGATTAACCCGTTGTTAGTTTGTTTTGAACCAGAGGTTAGGAAATTGTTAATTATGGATTTAGTTAAAAATACTAAAACTAAAGAGATGGAATTAACTGAGAAGAATTACTTTACCGATGAGCAATGTGTTTTAATATCTGGTAAACCATTTTTAGATAGTGACCAAGATACTTACACTGATTTGATGATTATGGAAGATAAAGAGATAGTTTTTTGGTTAAGGGTGGATAAGATACCTAATAACATGTTGGAAACTGAGTGGGTGGAAACTGTAGCTGATTACCATGAAAGAATGCGATTGGCTAGGTTAGATGGTATTGAAAGAGACGTTAAATTATTCCCTAAAGTAGTTAGAAGACTTGAATACCATGAATTAGAAGAAATTAGAGGTAAAGGTGTTTTACCTAAAGATTTAGACTTCATCACACTTGAACCAGTTATATTAGATGGTGAGGTAAGTGAGATTAACGTACACTCTAAAAAATGGGGGGTGATTATAGGTAAATTTGACGATATATTCTCTTATGAAACACTAGCTAAAGAAAGAAGTGAGTTTTACGAAGATAGAGCTGAAGCCAAAGGTTTAGAACTTAATATTAGTAAAATAAAGATAATGGATTATTATGAGTGGTTATTCGATAAATTAGCTATAGTCACCACTTACGCTAAATTAAAAAGGAATAGGACTTTAAATTTAGTTGAGTACCTAAATAATGTTGAGAATCAATTTTTTAATAACATTAAAAAAGAGCAGCCTAAATTATTTGTTGGTGATACTTTAGAAATTTTAGAAATTAAAGATGATGTTTTACCTAGTGATGATTATGAGTTTAGTATTTTTTAAATAATAATAATAATAAAAAAGAGGCTAACGCCTCTTTTTTTATTTTACGCTAAACCCTAAAGGGCGAAAACGTAAGTGTCTATTTAAATTTTCAGCTTCATTAGCAGCTCTCTCTATTTGTTTTTCAGTACTTAGGCGACCTAATCTTTCGTCAAGACGTTCCATTATACTTTTTTTCTCTTCATTACCTTCACTTAAAAGACTTTCCCAATCCATGGTTCTTTCAGCTTCTTTTAATCCAACTACACCACCAAATTTACCTCTAGTTCTACCTAAAGTTATCTTTGCTTCGGCTATGAATAATTGTCTAATTAATATTTTAGTAGGTGAATTAAATTTAGCGTAATCTAATTCTTCTAAAGGAACTTCATTTGGTAATGTAATAATATCAGAATTAGCTCTTCTACACTCGTCTAAATTTTCAGGTGTTGTTTCATAATAATGATACCACACTTTACAACCAACCATACCAATGGATGTACCACCAACAGACCTAGCGCCACCAGCGAAACTTAGTCTTGAGCCTGGTGTACTTATAAGATGTAATAATCTAGTACCATCTGGACCAGCTGTTAATTTGTAAACCAATTCACTTCTTAGAATCCTATTTTTTAAATTAAAATCAGCAGCGGTTAATAGAATATCGAAAGCTGGTGCGATGTGAAATCCACCCATACCAGCACCACCAGCACCAGCTCCCATTTGAGCGTTACCACCACCAAAGCCAGTGTCTAGACCACCATGGTTAGCGAATAAAGCTCTATCAATAGTTGATGGTGTCATCCATAGAACCTCATTAACTTCCCTTCCAGCTGGTATTTGGTATACTTGTCTACCAGCTTCAATGTCAATAAAATCTTTTTTCAGTTCCCAAGGACCTCTAGCTTGTAGACCTACTTGTTTAGAATAAGCATAACTAAATTGAGTCATGTAATCAAAATTTCTAGTACTTAATGCGAATGATAAATCTAAAGAGCTAATACTTTGACCTAATAGTGATTGCCATTGGTGTTCTATTAACCATTCTTGTACGTATTGACTATAATTTTCTATCGATATTTCCAATAAAGTTTCTAACATCTCTTCAGTTAATTCAATCTTTCTAATTGGGGCCCCTAGTGAGTGTTTAAGTTGTCTAAAAATTTTCTCTTTTTCTTTTCTTTCTACTGACATAATATCTTTTAATATAAATATAAAATTATTATGTAAACTGATTATTACTCAATAATTTATTTATAATTGAAAAAGCTTGGTCTATTGTTTTAAAGCTAGTTTCAGGTACCAATATTAATTTATCAACCATTAATATTGGTACATAATCTAGTTTAACACTTTTACCTAAAAATTCCACTTCATCTTTATTTTTAACATCATCTATATCATAATCTATAAACTCAATACCATCGTTTATTAATAAATTTTTTATCTTGTCACAATAAGAGCAAGATTTAACACTAAACACTTTAACTCTCATCATCAACCCCTTCTATTAACACTTCCATGAACTCATTTATAATATCATCATCATTAAACGCAACATTACCCATAATTGTATTTATTATTTTAGTTTTATTTTTAATTGTATACCACATTCTAGTTGATACGGTATCAGCGAATAATTGATAGTATACCGATACATTATTTGTTTGTCCAATTCTATACGCTCTATCTTCGGCTTGTTCGTTGTTTCCTGGTACCCAATCGAATGAGTTAAAGATAACAACACTACCAGCGGTTAGAGTTATCCCAACACCAGCTGATTTTATATTACCAATAAACACATTTATTTTAGGGTTATCTTGGAAACTATCGATTGAGTTTTGTTTACCCTTAGCATTCATAGGGCCATTATGTACAACACATTCTTTTCCGAACTTATCAGCTAATTCCATCAACTCATCTGTGAATGTTGTGAATATGATAACCTTTTGACCTTGGTCTATCGCATTTTTAGCTAATTCAATTGTTTGGGGAATTGCTTCCATTGCTATGAATTTCCTAAGTAGGATTAATTCAACCATGTCTTTCTCCACCTTACCTCGTTTTTTAGCTATTTTCCTCTCTTCTAAGTACTCTTCCCACAAATTATTGTATTCAGCCAGCCCATTCTTATCTAGTTGGTGAAATAGGGTTGTAATCGTTTTATCGGGCATATCTAAAACATCATTTTTTTTCCTCATTAAAATAAGGTTTCTAGTTCTAACTGATAATTCCTCTAAATTAGAAGCTCCATTAGTAATCCAAATTTTCTTATTTTTACCACCGTATTTATTCCCTTGGAAAATTTGTTTACCTTCACAATATCTCTTAACAAAAAACATCCAATTATCAGCGATTGGTGCTTTAATTAGTTTTAATAAATTAAAATAATCCATTGGTCTATTAGCTATTGGGGTTCCAGATAATAACCACACTTTCTTAACATTATGGTTAACACATAAATCAACCATAATCTCACCTCTAATTGATTTATGGTTCTTTAAATTGTGGGCCTCATCGATTATGACTAAATCAAAATGTGAATTTACCAAATGTCTATGGAAAACAGCTGTGGGGTCCTCCTCTTTACTAATTTTTTTCTCACCCAATGTATGGAAATTCTTTAAAATATCGTAGTTTATAATTGTGAATTTACTAGAATCCCATTTCCTACCACTAACAATGGCGGTTTCATCACAAAAACAATTAATTTCCCTCTCCCAATTAATTTTAACTGACGATGGACAAACTATTAATATTTTTTTAGCTCCACTCTCTAAAGCTGAAACTACTGACATATATGTGTTATGCGTTACAATAGCATGGTTTAATGTGAATAATGAATCCTCAGCATCAACTTTAATACAAGTACTATCACCACCACCAATAGATTCAATATTCTTAATGTACCTACCCACCTTATGTTTTTTAGATGTATTATACTCATCCGATTTCATTTTAAATCTAAATGGGTTCATATCTTCTGGTAATTTAATATTCAACCTATAAGCTAGTTTACATAATACTTTAGTCCCATCTTCTTTTTTATATGACCCAATTTTACTACTTTTCTTAACAATACCACCCAAACTATGAACAATTTCAGCAATGTCATCAACTAATTGTTCTGACACACTGCAATATTTAACACCACTAAAATTACCATTCTTAGATTTCACACAATGACCATCAATATCCATAAGACCTTGTAGGGTTGATAACCTATCTTCTATATTAGAGTATTTAAACACATCTGGGATGAATTTAGTGTGTGATAACGTAACATCACCATAACCTAGAGATACCCCTAATAAATAAGGTTCGATTGGTAATGAATATTCATTTTCAAATTCGATTGGTTTAACAATCGGAATTTGCCATTTAGAATCACCATTTTTTACCTTATAATAGGTTTTAAATTTATATGGTCGTTTTTCATTCAACCCAAAACCCTTCTGTTCTAATTCTAAATTCTCATCTAACATTTGTTCAATGGTTAGATTAGCATATCTAACACTACCATTACGAGATGTTACCGTCCACATATGTTCTTTACAACAAGTAGTAGAATAACCATCATTAAATGTTACTTTAAAAATTTCTTTTTTAGGTTGTGGGTGAACTTCAAGAACTTTAGTTTTCTTACCGTCAGAACCTATTACATAATCACCAACTTTTAACTCACCCATTTTAACTTTCCCTGTAGGTGTATACACTAATTCTGAGGTACTTACACATTTCCCTAACCCCATATCATCAGCTAAAACACAACCATCTCTAGATAATAAAAACTTAATACCTTCTTTTTGATGTTCGTAAGGTGTTCTACTTTTAGTATCTAATTCTACGTATTTATCGAAATCCACATCAATATCAACTGATTCAAAATATGGGTCATCAATAACCATAGTTTTAGGTAACCAATACATCTTAGAATTTTCTTGATTCCTAGTTAATTTACCATAAACATGATAAGCTTTTTCGGTGTCGGCTAACATAAATTCAACCAATATTTTAGTTGGAAGGAAGCTTAATTCCAAATCTTTTTGTAGTTGTTGACCTAGGAAAGTTGAGAATTCAATAATCCTATTAATTAACAATGGTTCTTTATCATGAAAGTTAGTTATGTAATCAACTTGCTTTTCAGTTAAACTTATTTTATTATTTTTAACTAGTTGACCCTTTAGTTTCCTTAGATAAGGGTTTTTACCAGAATACTCCTCTAGTATCACTAAAGCTGAACGACTTTTAAGGAAATTTATATCAATCAATTGTAAAATTTTAATTTTATATTATAATTATTAAAATATAAGCATTTTTTTTGAATAAGTAAATTTTTATACTATTTATATTAAAAAGAATATGGATAAGAAGAAAATACCTATTAATAGAAATAATAAATTTTTTTCACAAGAAGATTTTAATTTAGAAATCTCTATGGGTCGTGAGTCTATTGAGGGTGATGGTAATTTTACTGTAATACTTTATAGAGTTGATATTGAGAATACGCAAAGTGATGATATTTATAATGAAGCGTCTAAGAATAATATTAATTTTTACCCACCACAAGAATTATACGTACAACCAATATTAGGGGAATCCGAAAATAAAACTTACACTAATCAAGGTAGTGGTAGGTATTTACAAGATGGTGTTCTATCTTTTGGTATATATGTCGCACAACTAGAAGAATTAGATATTGATATAAGTTATGGTGATTACATTGGTTATGCTGTTAGCGAGACAAATATAAGGTATTATTCAGTATCTAATGATGGGCGTAAAAATTATGATAATGGTCACACTATCATGGGTTATAAGGGTTACTATAGAACAATAACCGCATCACCTATTGATGAGGATGAATTTAACGGATTTTAATTATGGGATTACCTAATGGTTTTAAAAAAAATATTAAAATATCACCACAGAAAGTTGGACCTGAAAGGAGACAAGAGATTTTAAGTGATATAGCTAATAAAGGTACTTATTTACCAGAAGGTATTAACTATGAGGATATGGATGAGGCTTTCGTTAAGTACATTAAGGATGAATTTAATGTAACCGTTAATGGTGAGGAAGTTCCAGTTTTATTCTTAACAATACAAAGATGGGCTGAGTTTAGTAAGACTTGGAAATTTACCGATTCTAATAAAGACATTAAGTTACCATTTATTAGTATAGTTAGAAAACCAAATATTCAAGTGGGTACCAATCAAGTTGGTTTCTACAACATACCAGGTCGAAGAACCTACACATATGTTAAAGTACCAACTTTTAAAGGTGGGAGAAATGGTATGGATGTGTATAAGATACCACAACCAACCTCAGTAGATGTTGGTTATGAGGTTAGGTTATTCTGTAATAGAATGTCAGATTTAAATATATTAAACTCTAAGATGCACTTAAAATATCAATCTATACAACATTATATAAATATAAAAGGCCACCCAATACCAACCGTTTTGGAAGAAGTGGGTGATGAAAGTCCAATTGAAGATTTTGAGAATAGGCGTTTTTACGTTCAGTTATTTGAAATACTAATGATGGGTTATATTTTAAATGAGGATGATTATGAGGTTGTACCAGCATTTAATAGAGCCGTATTACTAAATGAATTAGTTGAAGGTAGAGTGTTACCTAGATTTAAAACTAGTAAGGATGGAGCGTCTACTGTTTACGAGTTTATATTTAAATGTGAGACAATAAATGATTTTAATTTTACTGCAACGCAAAATATTGATTTTTATGCTGTAACTGACGCTAAGAATATTGATTGTATCGATTATTACGTTAATAACGTTAAACTTGATTTACCATTTTCAATTGTTAGTGGTGATTCTGTGTATATAGTTATAGAAAGAGATTCAAATAATGAAAGTAAATTTAAATTAATTGGTACTAATGAATAAAATTTTTATTATTGATAATTGTAACTTACCAGCACCAACGGATATTTGCCCAATAAAAGCGAATAGTATAACCGCATGTGATAGTGATAATAGTATATTATTAACTAGCGGTGCTACTATATTCAATAAAACAATTATAATTGAAGACATAACAATAAACGGTAGTTTAAATACCGATATAATACCTAAAATTAATGACACGTTAGAGTTAGGTAGCCCAATAAAAAGATTTAGAGGTATAAACACATATAGTGGTACTACCACAATATGGAATGTAAATGAGGTTGTTAACACACCAGAAGTAAATTTAGGTGTGGACTCGTTAGGTATTTCTAGGGTTTTGAACGCTAATAACTCAATATTAGAAAACGATTATTTAATTGGTGGTACTTATTAATAATGATAATATATTTATATAAAAATAGAATAAATGGGAATTAGAAACGCTAAATTAATTATTAAAAATAGTGATATCGTAAATAGACCTTTACCATCAACATTATTAGCTGGTGAGGCTATTGTAAACACTGCCGAAGGTATAATGTACTTATCAGGTGTGACGACATCTACGAATAATTGGACACCAGCTGGTGTTGGTCCTAACGCCAATTTCTTTGAGGTAGGTTCCAACCTTTATGACTTACAACTTAGAAATAAGATAACTAAATATGAAGGTGTTAGTGGTAGTGGTTTAGTAGATAAAATCTTAATTGGTACTGCTAATGGTTTTGTTCTAAATGATATATCAAACATTGGTGATTTAATTGATTCATATATAAGTGGTGGTACTTTTAGTAATACAACAAAGATATTAACCTTAACATCTAATTTAGGGAAACCAGATGTTAATATTGGTGGGTTTGTAGATACTTTCACAACTGGTAGTACCCTAGTTGGTAATCAATTATCATTTGATACCAATACCACTTTAAGTGCTTACACAGTTGATTTATCCAACTTAGCAACAGTTGATACATATGTAACTAGTTTAACTTACAATAACAGTTTACTAACCTTAAATCAAAATCAAGGGCAAACACCTTTAAATATAGTAATTGACTCTGTGTCGGGTTTAACCGTTGGGAATTTAGTTAATGGTAGAGTTGTTTATGTTGGTGCGTCAGGTAATTTAGTTGATGAAGCTGGTTTTGAATATAACCCAAATACCAATACATTTTTAGCTGGTAATATTATCACTTCAACAACTGGATTTGCAAATGTAGGTGATGGTGGTTTAGTAGTTGGTTCTGGTGGTAGTCCTACCAACCCAGGGGTTGGTAATGTTGTTATTCATGGTAATTTAACTATTTTTGGTGATGCGATTACTGCATCAACTAGTGAGTTATACATTGAGGATAATAGAATTACTTTAAATTACAACCCAACAACTAACACTAATATTAGTTCATTAGGTTCTGGGTTTGAGATTCAAGATGGTGATGGTAATAGTAGTATGCTTACATTTAAAGTAGCGGAACTTAACACTTTTAATAATATTGAATACCCATCAAACATTGGTGCTAGTAATAGAAGTTATTACACTAATTTGAATGATATTATAATTAGACAAGTAACGGACACATCATCCCCAACAGTTGGTAATATAGGTAAAAGAGTGTTGGCTGAGGATGACGTTTTAGATGGTGGTGGTTATTAGTGAATTAAATATAGGATAACCTTTATTTTATACATATAATTAATAATATAAATGAATAACGTAATATACCCTAATATTAGGGTTTTTTAAATCAATACCATATATATGGTTATAATTAACACGATTAATTATTTAGAAGAACATAACTCTAAATAATTATGGGAAAGAGAAATAATATATTTTTATTAAAAAGGTCTAACACACCTAATAAGGTACCCATCGTTGGTGATTTATTATTGGGTGAGTTGGCTTTAAATACCGCTGATGCTATACTTTATACATCGGGCTCAACATCAAACACCATCCGACCAATAGGGTGGGATAGAATAAGTAGAAACGGTGATACGATGAATGGTAATTTAACCGTAAATGGGTCAATTAGTGGGACAACTTATTATGGTGATGGTTCAAATTTAACTGGTGTAAACGCAACAGTATCCTTGATAAGAAAACAATTTGACTACTTGGGGGTACAATCTTTTACGTTAGACACAAACTATTCACAAGTATACTCGATTGAGGTAAATGGTGGTGGTTCATTAAAAACAGACCAATACACTCTTAATGGTACAAATGGGTTTACTATCTTAGATACTTTAGATGTTAATGATTACATTGTGGTGATATATTCCGCAAATGTTTTAGGTGTAGTTCCTTATTATAGTCAAGCTCAAGTAGATGTGTTACTAGCAAACACACTTTTACCAATACCATACAGAAGTATAGTTAACCTTGGTAATGTTACGGGGGCGGTTAGTATTAACTGGAATTTAGGAGTAAAACACAAACTTAATTTAACTGGTAATATTACAATAACTCAATTAAATTTTGCAGGTTACGAGGGTCAAAAAGTACAAGAATTAGAAATTACAAGTTCAAGTCCTACACACACAATTACGTGGACTTCTGTAACACCTTCAGATTTTACGGACGCAATTAGTTTTGCAACTGCCTCAACATTTAATAATGTATCAGTAAGACTGTTACGAGGTACTACATTTCAATCAAATAATATAGTAAGATAATGGGAAGCTTCGGAAATAAAATGGTGGCGTTTAGTGGTAAAAAATTACTACTTGATACTTATGGGGGTGCAAGACTTGCCTACTCATTACGTAGTTTAAAAGGGACAACGGGGTCAGTTGTGCGAGTCCGTAGAAGTAGCGATAATGTAGAACAAGATTTTAATGAAAAAGAAATCACCAATGGCACTTTACTATCTTTTGTTGGAGGTGGTAATGGTTTTGTTACAATATGGTACGACCAAAGTGGAAATGGTAAAAATGGTACACAAACACTAATAGATAGACAACCAAGAATTGTTAATAATGGTGTTTTGGTTCAAGATAATGGTCAACCTGCATTATCATTTGATGGTGTTAACGACCATTTTGTAACTGACGAATCTTTTACACCCAACGGATATAGTTTTGTTGTTTATAATTGTGCTGTAGACACTTTTTTAATAGTATTAGGTTGTAGTGCTGCACCCTTTAGATATTTAATTAGAAGCCCTAATGGTGGTGGTGGACATATTTACCAATATTATGCAAATACATTAACATTGAGAAACAGTAATGGTACTTCTTTAATTAATACTCAATACATTACTTATATTGAAAAAGACCACACATCAAATACAAATTTAATTAGAAGTAATAATGATAATTCAATTGTCACTAATGTAACAGCACCAAATGGTGGCGTTGGTAATATTAGAATTGGTATTGAAGGTCCATCCTCAGTTAGTTTTAATGGTACGATGCAGGAAATTGTTATTTTTGGAGCGAGACAGAATTTAACATTAGACGCTATAATGAATAATCTTAATAATAAATACAACGCATTTTAAATGAAGGCAATACAAATTAATAACGAGTGGCAAATATTTCAAACTTTACCAACTTCTTGGAATAATAAGATGCCTTATAACGCAATAGAGGAGGGTTTTAAGGACGTTGTAAATCCAAGTGTAACCAACTTACAAAAATTAGGCTCGATGGTTTTTGACACTGAAAATGACGTTCTAACCTATACCATAATTGATAAAACAGAAGAAGAAATTTATAGTGAAACTTTGGCAAATGCTTCAACAGTTACAGCCATTCAATTCTTAACACAATTAGAATTAATCGGAATAACGCAAGACGCTATTTTGCAAATAATTGAAACATTAGAAGCTCCGAATAATACAATTGCTAAAATTAGCTTTTTAAGGGCCACATCATTTGATAGAGATAATCCACTTATGTATTTAGTTGGGTTAGCTTTTGGTAAGTCTGAGTTAGAATTGGATGGTATATTTATAAATGCAAAAAACTTAATGATATAATATAAAGTACATAATAGAATTTACAAATATAGTAACACCAGTTAATCCGAAACACAGTTTTTACGGATATTAATAAAAACATAAATAAAAATGGAAAGTAGACATAAAATACAAAAAGGTCAATTAGAATTAAGTTCTAAACAAAATACATTAATAGCAGGTAATGGTATATCTATTATTAATAATACAATTAGTACAAGTGGTGGTGGTAACGCAACAGTTGATAATTTCTATTACCAAATTTCAAATTCAGTTGATACTAGACCAGTGTTTTCAGATGCAAACGTAACTATTAATTGGGATGAAACAGGTAACGATATTGAATTCGTAATGAAAGTGGACCCTGTTGGGTCTGGTGATATGCGAAGTATAGCTTATGTAGTTGGTGGGTCATCACGGTCATCACGGTCATCACAATCTACCTCAATTACTACACTTAACTTCATATACAAAATATTTGATTTTGGTGTGGCTGCTGGTGATAGAATGGAAGCATTTGTTTCCGCTGAGAATGACGTAAATTACCCTGCTTATCATATTACTGTTTATAATACGGGGGAATCGTATTTAAACACTATTTGGATTCAAAGAATCAAAATAAATTAAAATATTAAAACGGTGGTGAGTTATAATACATTACATATATTTAAAACAAAAAAAAAAAGATGTTAGGTAGTAAAAGTGATTTTTTTCATTCAGATGAGGATATTTTAATTAAGACAAGGAATTTCATGATTTATTTTTTAAAAATGCATAAGACAAAAAAGGGTGTGATTAATTTATATCTTGAGGCTTACGAATATTTTATTTTAAATCCAAATGAGTTTGATGGTGCTACGTTATCGAAAGATATTAAGGTAATACCTAATTTAGACATATGGGCCATGTTACATGACTATTTATATATTAAATATAATATAGCGGTTAATTGGAAATTAAAGTATTATGGTGACGTTATATACGCTTTAGAGATGGAGAGACTTGGAATTTCATATGGTACTACTTGGGGTAGGTTCATTTTATTAGTGTTAAGTCAAATAATTTTCACACCATATCAATTATTAAAAGGTAAGAGAATGGATAGTGAGCAAAAAAGTGGGTTTATGAATATAATTAAAAAATTTAAAAATTAGAAAGAATGATAGTAATTAGAACAACTGAAAAAATTAATTGGGGAGGTCGTAATCCATTTATAAATAACGTTATTGAAATAGAGATGAGTGAAATCCTTAGGGATTCATCTTCAATAACATTTAACATCACTGATAGGGTGATTATCGACACACCTGTGGATAGTTTGATACCAAGTAGGGGTAGTTTAGTCATTAATAATAAAAGAGTCATTATAACTGTTAGTGAGTACAACAACTTATTTCAATTAGCGGATGATTATATTAAAATTAATAACCCAGATTTAAGCATTTTTAATAGAGAAGCTTTAAGACCATCAATCGCACTTTTATTGTATTTCCAAAACGATAAAATTATGGATGAATCAAATAATGAGTTTTGTTTATATGGTACCACACCTAATCAGTGGGAAGTTAAATAATAAGGTTTGTTATAATTATCATAATTTAAAAATCTTATATTATCTCACATTTTAAAGATTAACGGACATTATAAGATACTTTACTAAATAAATCTATATTTATAATTAAATAACTAAATATAATACAAGTAAAAAAAATTAAGTAAATAGATGGCACAAAATAGAGTATTCGTAAGTCCAGGTGTATACACATCCGAAAAAGATTTAACATTTGTAACTCGTCAAGTTGGGGTAACAACACTTGGTTTAGTTGGTGAAACCACTAAAGGTCCAGCTTTCCAACCAATATTTTTATCAGATTATGGTGAATTCACGTCATTTTTTGGTGCTTTGGACGCTAGGAAAGTAAAGGAAACTGGTAATGCACAATATGAATTACCTTATGTTGCTAAATCTTTTTTATCTAAATCAAACCAATTATATGTTACCAGAGTGTTAGGTTTTTCTGGTTATAACGCTGGTAAATCATGGGGTATAACATTGGACGCTTCATTAGACCCAAGTACTATTGTTTTGGGTGCAAGTGATGTTCCATTTACATTGGGTTTCACTGGTTCATTTAGTGCTAACACAATATCATTAATTTCTAGTGATTCTAACGTTCAAAACATTATTGATTCTGGTTTAATTAATACATCATTAGTTACCTTATTAGGTTCTAATGTTGGTGATGAATTAGAAATATCACAAACTTTCTTAAAGGGGGTTGGTAATATTTTTAATGGTTCAGAATTCTCATTAGGAGTAACAGCAGTTGGTATTGTTGGTGATGATGTAAGTGGTACAACATCTGGTTTAACAACAAATTACTCAGCAACTGGTTATGCTGATGTGGAGAATAAGGTTGTTGCTTTATTGAGAAGTAGAGCTAGATATAATGGTGATGAAGAATTAAAATTTGAAATTACAAATCAAAGTGATTTATTGATAAATACTTCGATTACCCAAGCTGAAAATAACCCTTTGGGTAATTTAGTGTTAAGTGGTACATCCATTTTAAATGGTTTTACATCTAAGGGAGATTTCAATTATGAAATTTCATTTGATAAGACAAAAAGAAATTACATTACAAGGGTATTAAGTAAGGAAGTTAAAGATGGTAATACACCTATTTTTGTTGAGGAGATATTTGAAAACATGTTTAGTGATTTAGTTAACGCTGATAAAGTTAAAGGTATTAAATTAGCTTTAGTTGATTATGAAACTGATTTTGTTAATTATAAAACGGAGTTCTCACCAGCTATAACACCTTATATTTTATCTGAAGTTAGAGGTAATAAGATATTTAAATTATTTAGATTTATAACAATTTCAGATGGTAATACAGCTAATCAAGAGATTAAAATATCTATTAGTAATATTAAGCCAGACGATAAAGAATTTGATGTATTAATTAGAAGCTTTTTCGACACTGACGCAAATCCAATTATATTAGAGAGATTCTCAAAATGTACTATGGACCCTAATAGACCTAATTTTATAGCTAGGAAAATTGGTACGACTGATGGTTATTACCAATCAAGGTCTAAATTCTTATTGGTTGAAATGAATGAGGATGATGATATTAGAGATACATTCCCAGCTGGTTTTGATGGTGTTTTAACTAGAGATTATGGTACTGCATTAGCTCCAAATATAGAGTATAAAAAAGCTTATACAAACGTTGAGAATAAACGTAAGGCCTTTTTAGGATTATCTAACATTGTTGGGATTGACCAAGATTTTTTAAACTATAAAGGTGTTGATTCTAATGGCGTTGCTTTTCCTAATAAAACTAGCGCATTCCATTTAGACTCAAACGCTGTAAACGTTTTAGCTATTGATAATGAAGCGACAACATTTGAGGTTGGTGAGGCACCTTTTCAAAATGAGGCTGGTCTTGGTGGTACTGTTTATGAAAAACTATATACTCGTAAATTTACATTTGCACCATATGGTGGTTTTGATGGATGGGATATTTATAGAACAAGAAGAACTAACTTAGATTTATTCTCTAAAAACGCATCTGGTAAAGCTTTAAAAGGTATAAACCAAGGTAATTTTATTTTGAAAAGTTTAAGTAGTGGTGAGATTGGAAATACTTCTGATTATTACGCATACTTAGAAGCTATTAGAACATTTGCTAACCCTGAATCTACGAATATTAATATATTTGCAACACCAGGTATTGACATATCCGACAATCGTAATTTAATTGAAGAAACAATTGAAATGATTGAAAGAGAAAGAGCTGATTCATTGTACATTGTAACAACACCTGATTTTGAAGGTATGACAGCTGATGAAGCGGTTGACTTAATAGAAGATAGTGGTATTGATAGTAATTACTCTGCAACATATTGGCCATGGGTACAAGTAAATGACTCTGAGAATAACGTTCTTATTTATTTACCACCAACTATTGATGTTGTTAAAAATATAGCTATAACTGATAATATTTCATTCCCTTGGTTTGCAGTTGCTGGAATTCAGAGAGGTGATATGGATGTTGTTAAGGCTAGAAAAAAATTAACTTTAGGTGAAAGAGACGTTCTTTATGAAGGTAGAATTAACCCAATCGCAACATTCTCTTCTGAAGGTGTTAAAATATGGGGTAATAAAACACTTCAAGTTAAAGATACAGCGTTAAACAGAATTAATGTTAGAAGACTTTTATTACAAGCTAGAAAATTAATATCAGCTGTTTCTATTAGATTATTGTTTGAACAAAATGATGATATTATTAGGAACCAATTCTTAAGCCTTGTTAACCCAATATTGGATAATATACGTTCTGAGAGAGGTTTAACCGACTTTAGAGTTGAAGTGGATAGAAGTCCTGAATCGATTGATAGAAACGAGTTAAACGGTAAAATATTCATAAAACCAACTAGAAGTTTAGAATTTATCTCAGTTGAGTTTAACATTATGAATACTGGTGCTAGTTTTGATGATGTTTAATCTAAAATACATTATATTAAAAAACCCTCTATTAATAGAGGGTTTTTTTATATAACATAGTACCACAATCATAAATTCGATATAATTTTCGTTCTAACATAATTTCATGTTCAGTTTTATTAACATCAAAACCCTCTTTTAATAACTCACTTTTTCTAAATTTAAATCTATTCACTCTATTACCCTTAAAAACATAAAAATAATTTGGTTTACTATTATGAATGAAATTAAAACCTAAAGTATCATATAAACTACCTTGACTCCAACGTCTATCAGCATAACTAATAATATCAATAGGTCGGTTGTTTAATGTAAAATTTTTAAATAACTTTGAAGCACCACCAATAACACTCGTATTTATTTTATTACAAAACCTAATTAACTCATAATTACCATTTTTAGGTTTTGAACCTAAACTACGTCTTAAATCACCAAAAGTCATTAAAGACACTAACTCATTATTATAATATAACCCTAAATTAATCTTAGAACCCACAGCACCTTGGATGTGATTATCGTTTAAGAATTTAGTTTTTTCCTTAACTAAAACATTTTTAACCTCACATTTCCTAGCATATATCCTATTTTCATTTAAACCTAACATATTACTAATTCTACTTTTAACAATATCTTTTTTATTAACCCACTCATCCTCAAAAATATGTATCAATTTAATACCATTTTCCAAACATTTATTAGTTTTATTTAAATGATATTTATTATCCTTAAACAATTCAGAATGCCAATATAAACCATTATACTCAATGGTAATATTATGTGATGGAATATAAATATCTAATTCAAATGGTTTTATAATACTTTTATCATTACTAATAAAATTAACACCTAAAGATTTAATGAAGTCCTTAACTTCCGTTTCACTTTTATCATATTTTAAACCACATTTAGGACAACCTTTACCATTTAAATGGTCGTTTGGGGTTTGTGAATAAGTACCATGTTCCTCACAAATTATATCAACTTTTATTTTAGATGATGTGTAATTAGTTAATGAGTAATCATATTTATTAGAATGAGTTAATTCTGATTTCTCATAAAATTGTAAATTAGTTAAATTTCTTTTATCATTATAACATTTAGGGCAATTTTGTTTATAGTGATTATTAGGTAAAGTATGGTAAGGACCATGTGTTTTACAAATAACAATTAGTTTTGTTTTAGCATCAACATATTTTGTTAAAGAATAATCATATTTATCCCCATGAATACCAATTGATTTATTAATAAAAAATTCAGTATCAACTTTAGGATTTTTAGAACAATGTATACAAGCCTTTTTACCCCTTAAATGCTCAGAAGGTGATTGTGAAAACTCAAAATTATGTTTAATACATTTAATATTTATCTTATCAACACTGTTACTATACACAGTATTATCATAATTAAAATCTTTATCTAAACCCTTATTTTCACATTTACTCAAAAATTTTATTAATTTACTCATTTTTTTTGATTATTGATGTATTTATATGTAAGTACGACACAAAGATACTAAAAATAAATATAATAAAAAGAAAAACAATAAAAATTATGGCTGATTTATTAATGAAAATGCCCGTACCTTACGAACCTAAAAGGAAGAATAGATGGCTTTTTAGATTTCCGTCCGATTTGGGTATTCAAGAGTGGTGGTTACAAAGTGCTGCTAGACCTACAATTACGCAAAACGAGGTTGAGATACCATTTTTAAACACTTCAACTTGGGTTATTGGTAGATTCACATGGGAAGCGATTGACGTTACCTTTAGGGATGCAATTGGACCCTCAACGGCTCAAGCTATTATGGAGTGGGTGCGTTTACATTCTGAATCAGTTACAGGTCGTCAAGGTTATGCCGCTGGTTATAAGAAAGACATTGAGATAGAGATGTTGGACCCGACTGGTGTTGTTGTTGAAAAGTGGGTTTTACAAGGTACTATGATTGTAAGTGCTAATTTTGGTGATTTATCAATGGATGATGATGGGATTGCTGATGTTACAACCAATTTAAGATTTGATAGAGCTATTTTAGTATTCTAATATACTTTACTAAATAATAGTATACTTTACTAAATAATAATATTAAAAAAGAGGTCATTTGACCTCTTTTTTTTGCTACATTAAGTAGTCTTCATAACTATCATAACTATCATAATCCCTAACCTCATAAAACTCACCTATATCAAGACATACGTGTTCACATTCATCTATCTTCATATAGTTGCTAGTATGGTAGTGTCCATAGAAGTGTTTTTTAATTTTATTATTAAGTTTTAACAATTCAAATAATCTAGTAACCTCAAAACGTTCATCTACTAAATCTTTTGGTAGTGTAGGGTCGTAAGGGATAAACATTTTAACGTTTGATGCCCAACAATCTATTTCATTAATCATATGTTTATCAACATATGGTGTTGTGAAATTTGTTGTTGTATGTGTTACTAATATATCAACATCCTTTATTTGGTTAATCTTATCTAAATCAACTTTAAAACCTTCATCTTCCCAAAATTTAAAATTATCACCTCTATTAATTTCTCTATCAATACTTACAGCACCACCAACACCTAATATTTTTTTATTTTCAATATCTAACACTGTATAATCTTCTTCTAACTTAAGGTTGTTATAAATATGGTTACCCTTGAAGTAATGAGGGTTATCATGGTTACCTCTAAAAACGTGTAGTGTGTTATTACCTAACTTTAAAGAATCGTTTAAATTATTAAATCTTTTTATTTCATTCTCATCTCTAGTAGCACCAGCACCAAAATCACCAACATGTATTAATGTTTGGTTTACCAATTTTTTCACTTTAATAACATATTCAATATAAGAATGGTTACCATGGGTATCACCAATAAAAATCATAATTTTATATTTAGAAACAAATATACTATTTTTTTTTATAAAAACATAATATTAATTAAAAAACTTTACATATATTATTTAATAAATAATATTAATTAAAAAACTTTACATATATTATTTATTAAATATATTATAATAAAATTTAACAAATAATTATGTCAGAAGAGATTAATAAAAAACCAAATGTTTTTCCAACATCGGAAGAAATTGCTAAAGCTAATAGTACTGGGTCACAAATAGCTAATCAATTAAATGATGAATTGATTAAAGAAAGTGTTGGTAGTTATGAATATAAACACTCATCAATTGAGGAAGGTTATGCTGAGCAGATGCGATTAAAAACGGAGTCGCAAATTAGATTAAGAGATGAAATGATGCGTAAAGCTCATGATTTAGCGGATAAAACGGACAGAGAACGTGCTATTAGAGATGTTAGAGGTTCAGTAATGGAGGTTAGACCAGAGTTGGCTGTTGATTATGGTACTAAATATGAAGTTGGTTATGGTAAAGGTAATAATTTAGAGACACCTAAAGTTGAAAATTTAGAACCACCTAAGGTTGCTACTTTAGAACCACCTAAGATGGATAACTTTAAAGTTGATGAGAAAGTTGATGAAAACAAATTAGGTAATGGTATGACCAATGAGCAGCTTTATGAGTTATTAAGTAGACCGCAAGATGATTCACCATACGATGTAATACCATTACCTTCTAAAGGTAAGTTATATAAAAACGGGAAACCAACCATGAAAGTGGGGTATTTAAACGCTTCTGATGAAAACATATTAACTAATCCAAATTTAGTACAAAATGGTAAGTTTTTGGAAATTTTATTTAATAGAAAAATGTTAGATACTGATTTAAGGTATAAGGATTTACACACTGGTGATAGAAACGCTATTATGATTTGGTTAAGGTCAACTGCTTATGGCCCTACTTATCCAATTAGTCTTTACGACCCTAGTGATTCTAAATCATTTGAGACAACAATAGATTTATCACAATTAAAAATGATTGAATTAAATGTTGAAACTGACAATAATGGTCATATATCTTATGTGTTACCTTTATCTAAGGATGTGATAACATTTAAGTTATTAACTGTAGGTGAAGTGGATGATATTGAGACTCATAATGATGAGATGGAGTTAAATTTTGGTAAGATGTATAATGATATGTCCACATTTACCATGAAAAAACAAATAACGTCAGTTAATGGTTCTTATGGTGAAGCTGTAATATCTAAGTTTGTTGACACTATGTTGATTAGGGATGTACAAACTTTTAGAAAATATGTTAACTCAATTGAATGTGGTATGGATATGAATTTGGAAGTTAGGACTCCTGGGGGTGAGTCCTTAAAAACATTTCTTCCCCTTAACACATCATTTTTTTGGCCTGACCTCGACTTATAAATCCTCGTTTTTACAGGAAATTTATTTATGTTTTAGGTATTTAGGTCTATCTTATTTAGATTTAAACAAGATGCCAACTTATGAGAGAAGGTTTTTCTTAAACCTATACGTTGAGGAAATGAATAGTAAAAATGAAGCTCAAGAGTCTAGAACGAATAACTCTAAAGGTAAGAAAACGATTAGTGGTGAAGCACTAAAAAATGATATTAGAGATAATAAGATAACTTTATAATAAGCAATAAAAGACTGTAATTACAGTCTTTTATTATTTATTTACGTATTTAGTTGGGATTTATCTTTATATTTATATTTATATAAAAAATAATACTATGGTTAAATTAATTATAAGTGAGGATACATACTCCGTAGGTTTTAGTAAGATAAGAAAAGGTGATATTATGAACATCACCACACAAAATAAAAATATACAAGCGGAAGTTGTTGATGTGTATTCAACACAAATAATTATTTCAGCCCAATCAAAAAATTATTTAATATCATTAGCCTCAATGTCTGACGATAATTTGAGTTTTTTAGAAGACCCAACTGGTAGTAAAACTAGAGGTACTATTAAAGGGATTAAATCCATCATAATAACTAGAAACGGTAAAAATATTAGTAAGATATACCCTAACAACACTAACAACGCTAAAAACACTAATAAAACTAATAAAACTAATAAAACTAATAAAACTAATAAAACTAATAAAACTAAAACTAATAATATTATAAAACCATTTTTTAAGGAAGCTTACGATTCCATATTAAGCGATTTAAACGATTTAACGGAGGGAGACACAGTAACATTTAGTTTTGGTGAGTTAATAACTAAAAACGACATTAAAACGGAAAATAAAAGCACCATGGAGGTTTACATTGAAAAGGTTGTTAAGGATAATCTAATTAAATGTTTGGTTAATGTAGTTGAAGGGAGTTTATTAAGTAATTTTTCAAATTTAAAGGGTGAAGTTATAATAATAAATAAAGCCAACTCATTTAGTTTATCGGAAAAAGGTGTTACACTTAACGCTAAGTTATTTAAACAAAATAAGACTAGTGATTTAGTTAGTATCCCAAATTTATATAAAATAGATAACGATGGTAAGGGGCCTGTTGGTGAAGTAAATTTTGATGATTTAATGCAGAATCAGAATTTTAAGGATTTGATGTTAAGTAAACCCACTTTCTGGGGTAAATTTTTAAATAAGAACCCTAAAGGTGTTATTCCATTATTAAAAGCTTTAGAAGGTGGTACCACTAATAACTCACTATACGCAACAGCTAAAAAATATTTAGGTAATAATGAATATTTCTCCAAAGGTAAAAAAGTTAAATTAACTTACTTATCACCTAAAGAAATTGACCTTGGTGGTATAATGTTAAAAAATGGTACTTCCTATTTTGGTGTTTTCTTAGACTCAAAAAGAGTTAAGTTGACTACGTCAAGACAAAACTCTAAGATTGTGATGGAATTACTAGAGAAAATTGGTGATGATAAATATAGGGTTAAAATAACTAAAGAAAATACTAGAGATATCGCTATTGGGGCAGTTGATTACGGTCAAGGTATAGTGGAACTTAAAAACAACGATTAAATATGGCTGATACTAATGGTTTATCCAATGAGGATTTAAAAAGGATGGAGAAATACCTCGAACTACAACAAAAAACAGCATCAAGTTTTAAGGGGTACGTAGAGGATGTTAAACAAATTAAGGTTATTTCAGAAAATATAGAATATATTGAGGCGAGAAAGGCTAAGATATTACAAACAATTAATGATTTAACTAAACAAGCTAAAAAAAGTAGTAAGGCTGAAAAAAAAGCGTTATACGATAAAATAGCGCAAGAGCGAGTATCGTTAAAAATAGCTATCGAAAAAATTGACGCTGCTAAGACTGAATTAGGTTATTTAGAGGAATCAGTTAAACAAACTAAATCACTAGTATTAACTAAAGAATCCCTTAAAAAACAATTAAAAAATGTTGGTGGGTTATTATTCCAACAATTGGGTTGGTTATTAGAGCAACAGAAAGCTGTTAAAATGACCACTTTAAGTATGGGTGTTTTAGGCAACCAAGCGGGTGTTTTAAAAGCAAACCTTTACCAAGCGTCTGTCGCCACTAATAGGTTAGGTGTTGATACTAAAGATTTAGGTAAAATGCAATCTATATATTCAGAAAGTATTGGTAGAGCTGTTGTTTTCACAACCAAATCAAACAAAGCTATGGCAGAACTTTCAGCTGGTACAATATTAGGTGCTGAAGGTGCTGGTGAATTAGTGGCAAACATGGATGGGTTTAACGTATCAGCGGAGCAGAGTAGAGATTTAGTTGCGGATATGTTAAATAATGGAACTAAAATGGGTATTAATGGAAGTAAATTAACTAAAAATTTAGCTAGTAATATTAAAATGGCTAATAAATATCACTTTAAAGGTGGTGTTGAAGGTTTAGCTAGGATGGCAGCTATATCTACTAAGTTTAAAGTTGAGATGAAAACCATTGGTTCATTCGCTGATAATTTGTTTGACCCAGAAGGTGCTGTTGAGATGGCTTCTAAATTATCAGTTTTAGGTGGTAATTGGAGTAAATTGGGTGACCCTTTTGAATTGATGTTTAAGGCTAGGAATGATTTGACAGGTTTAACCAAAGATATTATAGCAGCTACTGAAGTAAGTGGTGTGTTTAATAAAACCACTGGTGAACTTCAATTTAGTGGTATGGAGATGCATCGACTAAGGGAGGCTGCTAAAGCTACTAATATGGAGTATGATGAATTAGCGCAGATGGCCCAAGAAGTTGGTAAGAATAACGCAAAAATGGGTCAAATGGTAACTGGTGGTAAGTTAAATAAAGAAGAAAAAGAATATTTAGCAGCTATTTCTAATTGGGATAAAGATAAAGGTAAATTCTTTGTTGAGGTATTGAATGATGAGGGTGTAACTGATAGATATAATTTTGATGAACTACATAAGTTAGACTCCGCTATGATTAAAAACATAATGGACCAAGAAAAAAATTTAGCAGAAAGAGCTGAAGAATCTTTAACATTTGATGAATCTTGGAAAAACTTGGTGAATACTTTCAAATCAACTCTTTTACCAGCATTTGACGGGTTTAGTAAATCAATGGAACTTGTATTAACTAGTATTGCGAAGAGTGGTGTGTTTGAGACAATTGCGCAATGGTCTATTACATTAGGTAAAACTTTAGCTGAGTGGCCTAAAACAGTTGCTGCCGTTTTAGCTGGTGCTTTCATAGTTAAAGAAGCTTGGTGGTTAGCTAGGGGTGTTTTTTTAGGACTCGGATTCAATACCACCGCTAGAGTTGGTGGTGGTGGTGGTGCTGCTGCTAGTAAAGCTACGAAGGGTAGTGGTGGTGGTGCTGCTGCTAGTAAAGCTACGAAGGGTAGTGGTGGTGGTGGTGCTGTTGCTAGTAAACTTGGTAAATTTACTAAATTTGCTAAAGTTGGTGGTGCTGCTGCTGCTAGTGGTGGTTTATTAACTGCTGCTTTTTCAGGTTATGATGAATATACTAGTAATGAAGAGAGTGGTATGAGTGGTGGCGAAAACGCTGGTAGGACTGCTGTTAGAAGTGGGTTGGCTGGTGGTGGTGCTTGGGGTGGTGCTACCGCTGGTGCTTCATTAGGGCTGCTTGGTGGTCCATTAGCACCAGTAACGGTACCTTTAGGTATGCTTATAGGTGGTATAGCTGGCGCTATAGGTGGTGATATGCTTGGTGATTCGGCTGGTGATGCTATTTTTGGGGGTGGTGGGGGGAGTCAAGTTCATGATGACTTTATTTCCAGACCAGGAGCTGACCCAATATCATTTAACTCAGCTGATACTTTAGTTGGTTTGAAGAAAGATGGTGGTATTGGTCGAGCTTTGGTGGAAAATAGCACTGGTAAGGGTTCAGGTTCTTCAGGTGTTAGTGTTAGTTTTGGTCAACCTTTAAGAATTGAAGGGAGTATTAATGTAACCTCTGGAAATAAATCAGCTTCAATTGATTTAGATAACCCATTCTTTATTAGAGAGTTATCTAAAATGATTCAAGAAGAAATAAGTAGGGGTATTGGTGGTGGAAGAACGAGTTCTAACCCAATTTAAAATAAATTTAAAAATATGTTAAAATATATTTGGTTATATGAAAATAATTTCGTATTTTTTAAATAATATATTTTAATATATTAATACTATATATAATATATAGTAATATAATATATAATAATAATATATAATAATAATATATAATAATAATATATAATAATAATATATAATAATATATAATAATAATAATATTATATAATATATAATAATATATAGATTTTTTTTTAGTCTTTATATTTATTAATAAACAGTTTAACATGCCAAATGGAATAAATAATATATCACCCTCAATTAGAGATTTTTTATTAAACAGAAATTTAATATTAAGTGATACTGTAAGTAATAATGGTTTAAGTGGTTATGGTGTTGGTTTAGGGTTACCTGTAACTATCTCTACTTATCCAGAAACAGTTATTGCGTCTAGTGATATTGAAATTGAAGGGCAATCTTATAGAGATTTAAATTTATTAAACAACCCTTACGCATCAACTGTTGGGGACATTGTTGTTGATATAAATAGTAATAACATCCAAAATATTGGTAATTTACCAATAGGTACTCCCCAATCTGAATACACTAATTATATTGGTTCAAGAATAATTGACTCATCTTTCACAAATTATGGTAATGATGGTAGGGTAAATTTACTAAGAAACTTATACCAACCGAGTGAATCTGAAAGGTATTTAGTTAGTTTGGATAATTCAAATAATAATGTTGAAAATTCTAATGGTGGTTATTTAGATAGAAATGGTAATTTAAACATTGGGGGACCTTCAACCAAAGCAATTAATATAATTGGTGGTATTTTAAATGGTGGTGGTATTGGTATTGGTGGTGATAGTAATTTTGATATAAGAAGTTCTTTAGCTGGTAGAGTATTAAACGGTATAGGTGTTTTAAATGATACCAAGTTAGGGGTTATTGGTGGTAGGGAATTATTAAAATCTTTAGCTAATAAAGTATCTTTTAACGCACAAAGGGAAATATTAGGTAATTTTAATTTAAATCCATTAAGTTTACTTAGTGGTAATGATTTTTTAGTACCAAATTATTCGATTACGGTAGGTAAAGATAAAGTAAGTAAAATTTTAGATATTGGTCTAAACATATTAGGTTTTGAAGCACCAAAAGGTTATTTATTTGAGGATTCGTCTTCTATTTTCTATGTGGAAAATAAAGTTGATACTAAAGATAGGTTATTATCACAAGTATCTAATACTGGTAAAGGTCAAATTATTTCATTATTTAAAAATTTAAATGAGAATACCTATAAAATGCAAATAACCGATTCTAGATTTAAAGGGGAATCCGTTATAAGTAATTTATATTTATTTAATAGTGGTAACGGTGCTATGTTAAACATGTTAAACGCACCATTATTATTAGATGATAAAGGTAAAGTATTAGGTTCTTTAAAAAACGGCCCTAACACACCCATATCACCTAGTAATTATAAATTGGAGTCAATGGTTAGGGATGGTGAATTTAGCTCTTTAAAAGGCCTTAAAATAGGTGAGGAGGGGTTTACTTGGGCTCAAGGTGTGAAAGAAGAGTTATTTCATTATGTACTTGGTGATGGTGTTAACCTTACACCAGTTAATTCATCAAGTTCATTTGAAGCTTATGGTGATGTTAATATTAATAAGATTAAAAGGGGTTTACTAAACACAACTAAAAATTTATTTAAATCTGGACATATAAACGTCATGGTTAGTAGTAGAGGTTTACGTTTAGATACAGAAGGTGAGATTGACAATGGGGTTAAGGTTTTTAGGGGTTTTAAAGGTGATAAAATGGATGGTCCAAGTTTCATTTCTAGAGGTTCTGGTGTTAAAAGTTTATCAGCTTTAGAGGGTGTTGCTGATGATGCGAACATGGTTTTTTGTAGGTCTTGGACATCATTAGTTAAATATGATAAAGTTAGAAACTTACAAAAAAGTGATGGTTTAAAAAGTAATTACGGGTTAAGAAATAGAAATACAGTATCTAAATCGGTATTAGATGATAATGGTTTCGTTAGGGTAGCACCAACTAGAACTAAAGGTGAGATTGAAAACAATACTGAACTTGATGCTAAAAGATTCATGTTTTCAATTGAGAATTTAGCTTGGGCTGGGCAGACTGGTAATTTACCTAAGAATGAAATCGGACCAGGTGACCCATTAACTAAAACCAAAGGTAGGATAATGTGGTTTCCACCATATGATATTAAGTTTACGGAAAGTACTTCATTAAAATGGGATAGTTACGATTTCATTGGTAGAGGGGAACCTATGTATACTTATAACAATTCTGAAAGAAGTGGTAGTTTAAGTTTTAAGGTTATTATTGACCACGCATCTTACATGAACGATATTACTCTAATAGCTAAAGAATCTGGGTATGATACTGATGATTTTTTTAATAGTATTGTGGCTGGTTGTACTGATTTTGGTGATTATGATTTAAAAAATATAAGTGAGAATGACCAAAATGCTTTAGATGTTGATAACGCTAGTAAGGTTGCTGAAAAACAAGATACGCCTAGTATAGTACCTTTAGGTTTTTCGTATTACTTTCCAAATGATGTGGTTTCAGATGCTTATTTTGATTATGAAAGGTTTGGTTCTGAGAATGGTGAGGTGACGGCTAGTTCGTATGGTAAGATACCTGAGGACCCTGGTTATACTAAGGGTCAAACAATATTTTATGAGGATAGGAGTGATTTTGGTTTAAATAAAGCTTACTATGATACTAATTTTTTCACTAAATTAAGTGAGGATTTTAAAAAATGTGAACATTGTAAGATTGTGATTAAAGGTTACGCTAGTAAGGATGGTGTTACCAGTGTGAATAAAAGGTTATCTGATGATAGAGCTAAAACTATGAAAGGTATATTAATCAAGGAGTTGTTAGGTGGTAATGAGACTTCGGACCCGTTAAGTGGTAATAGGTTTAAACTAGTTGTTGGTAAAGGTGAATCAACTGACTCACCAAGTAAAGGTGTTAAGGCGGTTGATTCAATATTAAATAAAAAAGCTAGAAGAGTTGACGTTACTTTTGTTGACGACCCTAGTAATAAGAAAATGTTAAATGAATTTAAGACTAATTTAAAATCTAATAACCTTAAAAAAATACTTAATGATAGGGTTAAGGGTAAATTTTTTAACGAATCATTATATTTTGAGAAGTTAAGACAAGATGATAAATTTACCTATGATTCCATAAGTGAAAAGATTAAATTCTTTCACCCAGCTTTTCATTCAGTAACGCCAGAAGGTTTTAATAGTAGATTAACATTTCTTAATCAATGTACTAGACAAGGGCCAACTAAGAACGCTAACTCACCTAGTAATTTAGTTTTTGGAGCCGCACCTGTTTCTATCCTAAGGATAGGTGATTTTTATCATACAAAGATTATAATTGATAGTTTAAATATTGACTATGATGGTGGGTTCGGTACGCAATGGGATTTAAACCCAGAAGGTGTTGGTGTTCAACCAATGATTGCTAATGTTTCAATATCATTTAAATTTATTGGTGGTCAATCATTAGATGGGCCTATTAATAAACTACAGAATGCGGTTTCATTTAACTATTTCGCTAATACTGAGATTTATGATTCAAGAGCTGAATATTTTAGTAATGGTAGATATACTAGTGATGTGGTAAAGTTTAAACCTGAAGCGGGTTCACCTAAACCTAGTGAAACTAAAGTGGGTATTGAGTTAAATGAAGTAGAGGTTTTCGGTACTTTCAGTGCACCAAGTACTGAAACAGCTGTTGATGATGGTAAAATTAAAATAACTGGTTTTAAGTATATTGAAGTAAGAGAAACGTTAACTCCAAATAAACGTTCGTTTATGTTTTCGCTTAAATTTTTAAACTTACCAATTAATTTAGGTGAAAGTTCGGTTAGTGAATTCGTTTCAAAGGGTCTAAAAATTAGATTAAGTAATAATAACTCTTTTACGCATGAGGAAATTGTTAGTGAAATTAGTGGTGCTAGTGGTTCTTCTGGTTGTAAATCCTTTTCTTGTTTAAATGATAATTATATTTTGGGGGATAGAGATTCGGGTACTATTAGTTTAGTTAATGGTAATTATAATTTAGCTATAATTCATGACGGTAAAACTATCCAAACAATACCTGTTAAAATAAGTAGTGAACTTTATAAAGAATGGTTTTAACTTTATTTACTTTTTAAAAAAATTTAATAAATTATAGATAAAATATAATAAAATATGGCTGAATATTTTGATAGGTATGATAAATTTAGAACCAACAATGGTACTAAACCAATCCCAGGTTTAAATATATCAATTCAACCTAGTGATAAGCAAGTTGTTTATAAGGTTGGTAAAACAAGGCTTGATAAGTTAAGTGATAAATATTATGGTAACCCATATCACGGTTGGTTAATTTTATTAGCCAACCCAAAAAAAGGTGGGTTAGAATTTAATATTGATAATAATGAGGTGATTAGAATCCCATTCCCATTTAGGAGTGCTTTGGAGCGTTATGATGCTGAGGTTGATAAATATTTGAGGTTATATGGTGGATAATACAAATAACAACGCAACTAACGCTGGTAAAGTAATATATGTTGACCCAAACCCAAAGGGTAATATAATTAAAACACCAGAAGATTTCGCTATTAGCGTTGAACTAGTAACGACTAAAAAAAAACGTACAGCTATTGAGATTGTTAAAGGTGGTGATACGTATGTTGATACTGGTAGTTCTAAAACTAAAATAAGTTTTATTGATGGGTCAAAAGTTAATGGTGAAGGTGTTCAGAAATCTTTAACAACTCTATATACTGAGGTTGGTAACAATTTTAATAAAACTAATACTGATTTAGAAACGCTTGGTATTTCTAACATATCAATTGAATTTAATTCATCTTACGCACCTATGGTTTCAATTGATTTTGTTGATACTAGAGGTAAGTTATTCGAGATGGGTAATAATTCACCGTATAGCGTTTTTTTTGAATTACCATTTCCAGTTTTTGAGTTAACTGTTAAAGGTTTTTATGGTTCGGCTGTAAAATATAAACTACATTTATATAAATTTAATGGTAAATTTAACTCATCAAAAGGTAGTTTTGAGGTTAAGTGTAATTTCATTGGTTATACGTATGCGTTTTTATCGGACATATTAATTGGTTATTTAAAAGCTTTACCTTATACAAATATAGGTGGTAAGATAATAGATGAGTTAAACGCATTAAATGTGGGTACTAAAAATAATTTCTTAACTTTTGATGAGTTAAACGTTGGGATTAAGAAATTAAGTAACGATATAAAGGTTTTGAAAAGTGATAATGTTGATGTGCAAGTATTAAGTTTAAGTGGTAAGTTAACAAGCTCTTTAAGTGAATTTAAAAGTACTTTCGAAGCTGAATTTATAAATATTTTAAATACTACTAATGATATTACTGGTGGTGGTGGTGGTGGTAAATGGGGAGCAAATATTTTAACTGATACTACAGCACCTACAATTAGTAGTGTTATTGAAACATATAATACTAATATAACTAATAAAATTAAAGAATTAAATAAAAATGAGGGTGGTTTAGGTTCTAAATACCCATTGGATTTAAATTTATTTTTAGCTACAGAGGGTGTTACCTACCTTAAAGATTTAACTGTGAAAGGTCCTGATGTTTTTAAAGGTAAAACTAAATTAGTTAGTGATGTTTATGATAGGGTTAATTTCATATTATTAACTAATATGAAATTAGCTGAGGAAAAAACTGTTAATTTATTTATATTTGATAAGGCAATCGACTCTATAAATCAAATAATAGCTAGTTTATCATCAGATAGTAAACAAATTGTTAATACGTTAGGTGATGATTACACAAACATGGTTGGAGATGCTTTCCCAGATGGGAATTTCACATCATCTTTAGGTGATTTTTTTAGAATATTGTGTAATCACGTTGATATTTTTTTAGATGTTATTCGTCAAGTTGCAGTTGCGGCTGAAAAAGATAAAATTGATAGAAAGAAACAATTAGAGGGTATTGATTTTGGTGAAGGTTTAACGAAATTTAATGGTGGTACTAATGATGATATAGGTAGTATAAAAGCTTTTCCTGATTATAGAGAGAAGAATACTGATAACACGTTAGAAGATAAGTGGATTGGGGTTAAGGCACCTAATATGCCAGAAGTTATGTTAGTTGAGGAGATATTAAACGGTTTAATTAAATCCAAAATTAAAGATGATGAGGTTTTGGAGGAGATTACTAATAACGAATCCTCAACCACTACTCAAGATTGGATTCCTGTTAACCCTTTTGATACCGTTATTTACTATAAATCTAACCCATACGAATCTTTAAAAGAGGAAGGTAGAGATTATGATTATTTAAGGTTATCACTTTTTAGGTTTATAACACTTAATGGTTTTACTAATTCAGGTCTTACTCCTGATGAGATAAAAGCTTTTGCTATAGCCGAGGCTAACACTATTTTTAATTCAATTAAAAATAATGAGGTTAAACTTAATTTTAAGAGTTTAACTTATGCTAGTATAACAGATGGTTTTTCTAGTGCTAATCCTAATGCTAATGCTAATTATAAGAATTACTCAACCAAAACCCCATCCGCAACCGCAACCCCAACCGCAACTACAACCGCATTTACCACAGGCGCACTTCCCACAGGCCAACTTGACTTAAGTGTTACAACACCACCTAATGTAGTCAGCAATGTCAAAACTAGAGTTATTAGTCTTGCCACAAGTGGAGAAAGGTATTTTTATACATATACACCAACAAAAAATAATGATGGTTCGTTATCAAATAAAATACAATTCATACCATTTAGGGTTGATAGTAGAAAAGATTTAAGTGGTGACTCTAATAATGATTTATCAAATTCTGATAGGGTTACACAAAGAGATGGTGGTAAAAAGACTTTTTACAATCCTTTATATTACGTTAAACAAGCGCAAGAAGATGGAAAACGTAATAAATTAGATAATGGAACAACATTTATTGATTTCTTAACTATATCTGATTACAATAGAGAATCACCATCTTTTGTTGATTATGTTGCTGCTGGGCTTGAAAAATCAGTTGAACCATTAACCATGTCAGCTGAAAATAAAATTACTGGTGGTTTATTTCTAGGTAAATTTGGTGTACTTGATTATGCTAGTATTAAAAATTCTAATGGTATTGATATGTTGTCAAAAACATTATTTTATAATAACCCTAAAAAAACAACTTTTTTTTATACCGCTATTAAAGAAAAAGCCGATAACTCATCTTACTTCACTGTAGATAGTAATCTTAAAGTTGTCCCTATGAATAAAACAGCGGTCACTAGTTTTGAGTCAAATATTAATCCTGTAGTCGTTGCTAATGAGCGTTATGTAGCTATCACTGATGAGGTTTTGTATGGTAAAATTAATAAAGGTGATTTAAATGATGTTAATATATCTAATTTAGATTTAACCCCTGGCTACTCACTATTTGGTAGTGATATGTATTATTTCCAAGATAACTTTGGTAAGGCTTTTCTATTTTTAGGGTCACTACCAATTAAAACTGGTGTTTCTACTGCTTTAAATGAGACTATTTTAGGTCTATTTAATTATAGGGGTGGTTTTGTTGATGTACCATATTCTTGGATTTTACGATTAGGTTCAATTATTTACAGAATGGAAAAAGGGCTTAAGGGTGATGGGGATATAATAAAATATAAAACTTCTACATACGATTTAGCCCCTAGGGGTTCTATAGAGGTAAACCTAGGAAGTAATAAACTTTTATTTCTATCAAGTAGTGATGGGACTAATGTTATTTTAGATGGTAAAATTAGTTATGATATTGATGCCATCATAACGGGTTTCCCTCAACAAGTTAGGGATAAATTCTCTAAAGAATTTGAGAGTTGGGTTAACGGTGATTTTGAAAAAATAATGAGTGAATTTGAAATTTTCAAACCTAACACTAAAAATGTTGAAAGATATAAATTCTGGGGTAGACTAAACAAAGGTTTAAAAAGTAATTTGAATGTGACTTTAAAAGATAGTATTTTAAGTGATAATTTTTTAAAAAATTACAACTTGATATTAGCTAATTATAATGATACTAAATACAAGGCCGGTGTTAGTAGTGTTCTTACTGAAAATGAAGTTCTTCTTGAAATGAGGAAATTTGATAGTCATAGTTATTTTAATTTCGTACTAGGTTTCAAACCTGATAGTGAGGGTGTTAAATTACTTAAAGATTTTATTTTTGACAGTAGGGTAATCACAAATGCGGCCCCTAATATTTGGGAAAAACACGATGTAAATGACACATCGTCTCATCTTGGTGTTAGTGTAACTAATTACAAACTTTATTACACGACTTTAGTGAATACGTATGCTACTTTAAGTGAAGATACCACTATCACAGTTAATACTGAAAATGAGGTTAAAGCTCAAATATTCAACTCTATTGATAATGATGATATAAAACTAAACATATATAAGAAATTAAAACTCATATATGATAAGTGGGTTTGCGGTAGTAGCACTAGATATGAGGATATTAAAGGTGATTTATTTGATAGTTTTAAATTTTTAGATAGAGGTTATAATGATATAACTAGCACTTTTTTAATTAACCCAGTTGTTATGAATGAGCACCTTATAGGTAGTTATAATCAAAGTTTTTACTCCTATATTGGTAAAGTTTTACCAGATAACAACATTGATTTCTTCTCATTACCATCATATATAGATTATAATAGTAGTGCTGAATTAAGTAATGTTTTTAAACCATATATGTATAATAACGTACCTAAAAATTCTGGTCCATCATTTATATGTATGTATATTGGGGAAAGGTCTAGTCAATTAAATTTAACTGAAGATGGTTCTTATGTGGACGATTCTTTCAACCTTAACATTAATGATGATAAAACTCTTGATTTAACTGATTTCCCACCAGACATGGTACAAGGTGATAGAAAACTACCTGTTTTTATGGTTAATTATGGTGATGATAATCAGAGTGTCTTTAATGATATTCAGTTGGACCAATCAGAATTCACTGCAACTGATGAGTACCTAACAACCGTTGATGAGATAACCAATAGTCGTGGTATCGGTCAAAATTTATTTGATATTTATAACACTAGAGCCTACACAGCTAATGTTGAGATGTTAGGTAACGCCATGATACAACCATTAATGTATTTTCAGTTAAATGGTATACCTATTTTTAGAGGTTTGTATAATATTATTAAGGTAAAACATGATATAACACCTAATTCTATGAAAACCAATTTTACTGGTGTTAGGTCTCGTAAAACTAAAAGTAAGTTAGTAGATAAATCTACAATATTTTTGAACGTGTTAGGTTCATTATCCGACATAGTAACCGATGGTTCGACTTTAGATGGTAGTGGTAGAACCTCTAGTGGTGCTAGTAATAGTGAACTATCTAAACATATTATTTACCAATTAAGTACAGGTAAAGGTATTGCATCTAAAACCGTAACTAATAATTACGGTCTTAAAGATGTGGTTGATTTCTTAACGTTATTAGGTGTAAGATGGAATGATTTTGTAGTGGGAGGTGGAAAAAATTACTCACCTGTGATTAGAGTTAATGACCTGTCTAAAAGAGAAGGTGAATTAATCACGACTGTTAAGGATAATAAAACAGTACCAACTCATAAGTCGCATAACAATGGTGTTGATGTTGATATTAGACCATTCATTAAAGACCCTAAGGCGAATGAAGGTGTTAATATCAAGGGTGAAAACAGTAAATACTCTAGAGAGGCTACTGACGCTTTTTTCGACATTTTATTAACATTAAATGGTGAGTATAAAGGGTGGGGTAAAAACTCACCTATTAATGTGATTTATTTTAACGATGAAGTAATAATAAGTAAGTACAATAAGAAGGTTTATAACGGTAAATCAGCTAGAGTTCAAGAAGAGAAAGGTCATGATACCCATTTACACATACAATTTAACACACCAGAAGCATTATCATCTGGTACGTTAGATTCTGGGATACCAACGGAAGCTGGTTTACTTGTGAAAGTATCAGCTAAACTTGTTAATTCTAACTTTGATTCTTCAAAAAAATATTTAGGTGAATTATGATGAGTAATAAAGAAAAAGCAGTATTAGATTTAATAGCGTTCGCTGAGGGTACTTTAGGTGTTTCGCAGAATGGTTATGATGTATCATATAATCATTACACAATTAAGGGTTGGACACCTGATACAACTATGAAACATGGTGGTGACAAATGGTTAAAACAACAAGGTTTCGTATTTAAAATAAAAGGTGTGAATATTACCGACATAGCCGCTGGTAGATATCAATTCCTATTTAGCACTTGGAATGACCCCAGTGGAGGTCAAGGTCTGGCGTTCAGTAAAAATAATCAAGATTTAACCGCTTTAAAATTAGTTAAACGAAGATTAGGTTTTAAAGATTTTGAGGATAGAAGTGTTTCTATTGATGACTTATCTGCGAATAAAGCTGATAGAGAAAAATTTGACATTTTTTTAAATAAAATTTCCCCTGAATGGGCTTCAATACCAGTAAGTAAAGATATGATTAGGTATTATAGGGGTAAAGATAAAAAGGTTCATAATCAAAAAGCGATTAAAAAGGGAGATTCATTTTACGGTCAACTTGATGAAACTAAGAAACAAACTATAAATCCTGATAGTTTATACAGAATTTTTTTAGAAGCTTTAAGGTTATATGATGCTAAAAAATAGTATATTTGCCAAATGATAGGTAATATAGTAAGTGATATTGATGTAAATGTAGGTTGTGAGTTTAACTATTCTAAAAGTTTAGATGGTATAGACTCACAACTACCTACATTAATTATTGGTTTCGACTTATCTAAAGAATTGTTAAATAGTGTTGACGTTTTAAATAGAAAAGTTAATGATAGTTTATTTTGGACATTCACGAAAAGGGAGTATAGAAAATTGTTTAATAATGATATAGAAGATTTTACGCAATTTTGTTACACAACGTCAGTTAATCAAATAAGTTATATTTATATTGATTTATTACAAATGAAACCAACTACTTTATTTAAAATATATCGTAAGATAAACTCACTAAATAACTTATATTCATACGAATATGATAATAAAATGTTATATATATATTCAGATAACTTAATATTTGGCTTTGACTTAGAATTATATACTTTTGTTGGTGGGGATGTTGAAAAGGTTAAAACTAAAATAAAAGATAAAAGTTTGGTCTTTTTGAGTGGTAATGGGGTATATATAGAGTATACAAATTATATGGAAAGGTTAAATTACGAACCTAAGTACATACCATATTTGGAATACTTAAATAAAAATGAATAAAACACTACTATTAGCCTCTTTTGTTTATCTTGATAAGATAGATGAAAGGAAAAAACATTTGAAAGAAAACTTCAACATAGATGAAAATAATGTATTCATCTATGAAATTGAGGGTGAACAAGAAAAATTTCTCATCACTTTCAAAATTATAGTAGAGAATGGTGAAAGATTGGACATTAAAAAACATTTTAAGAATACGATTCTAATTCATAAGAAATCATCAACACTATACACTATAAATGCGTTAAATGAGTTAATCATATCACAACATAAACTAAACCCATTATTAAAACATAATTTTAAAGAATATAAAATTGATTGGGTTAATTATGAGAGTAAATTATTAATGATTAATAATAATAATTTAACTTCGTTAAGTTTAAATAGAATTTTCCCTTAATTGCGTATATTTATTATTAAATAATAAACTTAAAAAAAATGTTATGTTAGATAAAAAGATTGAAAAAAAATTAGATAAATTTCTAAACCCTTTAGATACTGAAGAATGTTTAAGTGATGAATGTGTTATTAAATCTGATAAAAGTATTGTTGAAAGAATAAATAAAAAAGTTATTACTGAAGACGGTAGACAATTATTAACTTAATATGAAAAAACCAATGAAATCGTTAAATGAGGAATTGAAAAAATTCCAAAAAATAATTGAATATAATCATTACACTCCTGAGAATTACCATGAGGATGATTTATCTATTGTGATGGAGGACGAACCAGAAATGGGAGATGAAGATGGTATGGGTACCGAACCAGAAATGGGGGGTGAAGATGACATGGGTAACGAACCAGAAATGGGCGGTGAAGATGAAATGGTTAGTGAACCAGAAACGGGAGATGAAGATGAAATGGTTAGTGAACCAGAAACGGGAGATGAAGTGGAAATTGATATCACCCAATTAGTTCAAGGTACTGAGGATGCTAAAATGTTAGCCCAACAATCTAATCAAAAGATTGATATGTTAATGAACCAATTTGATGAATTAACAAATAAGATATCTAATATAGATAATATATCAAATAGAATTGAAGGTCTTAGTGCTGAAATGGAGAAAAGATTACCTACTGACCAAGAAAAATTGGAAATGAGGTCTTTAAGTTCTTACCCTTATAATCAAAAACTTACTGATTATTGGTTTGATAAAGAAGGTACTTACGATGTTATGGGTAATAAAGAGGAAAATAAACCTAAAGAGTATGTCTTAACTAAAAACGATGTTGATTCTGGTTATAGTGATGGTAAAATAAAGGCATCATTTAACTCAAATAACGATAATGAATTCGAGGAGGAAGATATTTAATAAGTAAAAAAAATACTACATATATTAAAAAAAACCGCTAAATAGCGGTTTTTTTTATATCTTATTTCATTAACTTGTGATTTAAAATAAAAGTTGGTATATTTGTTAAGTATTAGAATAAACACTTTACTTTTAAAACTTTTAAAGTATATTTTAATAAATAAATAAATAAAATAAAATAAAATTATCATTATGAGTTCATTAGATGCTATATTAGCACAGTACGAAAAAAACGAGAGACCATCAAGTGGGAGAAAAGTTACAGATTTAAAAGATTATTTCACAACTTATTTACCTGATGGTCAAAATTCAAAAACTAAAACGATTAGAATTTTACCTATGGCAGATGGCTCATCACCGTTCGTAGAAGTTTACGGACATTCTATTCAAGTTGATGGGGCATGGAGAAAATTTATGTGTCCAAAACACCAAAAAAATGAACCTTGTCCATTTTGCGAAGCTAGGGAACTTTTATTAGCATCTGGTAAAGAAAGCGACAAGGAGTTAGCTAAAAAATACAACGCTAGAAAGATGTACATAGTTAAATTAATCGATAGAGAATTTGAGGAGGAAGGTCCTAAGTTCTGGAGATTTAACCATGACTTTAGAAAAACTGGTGTTTTCGACAAAATTGTAGATTTACTTAAGTCTGGTGTTGGGGAAATAATGCACCCTGAAGTTGGTAGAGATTTATCAGTTAACATCTCAAGAGACCAATTGAAAAAGCCATTCGTTTCGTCAATTATACACAAAGACATTTCACCTTTATCAACTAACCCAGAGTTATCTAAAACTTTTTTATCAGACGAAAGAACTTGGGAAGATATCTACGCAGTTAAATCTTATGATTATTTATTTATAATAGTGTCTGGTGGTATTCCATTTTATGATAAAGACGCTAAGAAATATGTTGATAAGAAAAATATCAAAGAAGGTAACGATTTATCTGACGCTGATTATGGTAGTGGTTTAACGATTACTAAAGAAAGTTTTGCAACTAATAACACATCTAGTTCATCTAGTTCATCTAGTAATGACTCACCAGATGATTTACCGTTTTAAGGTAAGTAATTTAATGATAAATAAGGTAAAACCATATATGGTTTTACCTTATTTTATCTTAAAATTTTAAAAATAATAAGTTTAAATATAAATATAAAATGGGTAAAGCACCGAAAAAAACTAATGTTATAGATAAAAATGATTTCGATTTAGATGCATTCTTAGAGTCTGAAAATATAGTAACTGTATCACAAGATAAAGAATTATCTTGGGTTCCACTATCTAAAGCTTGGCATGATGCGATTAAACTACCAGGTTTCCCAAGAGGATTCGTTAGTCTTGTAAGAGGCTACTCAAATACTGGTAAATCAACCGCTTTTTATGAGGCTATCGCAGGTACTCAAAAAATTGGTGACCTTGCAATAGTAATTGAAACCGAAGGTAATTGGAATGTTGACCATGCTAAGAAAATAGGTGTTAAATTCAAAGAATTTGTTGATGCCAAAACTGGTGAGATAACTGAAAAACCAGATGGTTTTATTCTTATGAGAAGTAAGGATATTTACGATAAGTATAAATGTTACAATCATCAAGATAGTAAGATGATGACCAAACCAACTAGAGGTGAGCCAGTTATTGAGGATGTTTCACTTTTTATTAGTGAAATGATTCAAAAACAAGAAGATGGTTTAATAAGAAAAAACATTGTATTCCTTTGGGATTCAATTGGTACATTAAATTGCTACAAATCAGCTTGTTCTAATTCTAGTAATAATATGTGGAATGCTGGTGCAATGGGTGCCTTCCAAGCTATTGTCAACTTTAAAATACCATCTAGTAGAGCAGTAGATAGTTTATATATCAATACAATGATTTGCGTTCAGAAAATATGGTTAGATAATATGAATGGTACTGTGATTAAACACAAAGGTGGTGAGTTTATGTTCTTCAATTCTAGGATTATAGTCCATGTTGGTGGTATATTAACACATGGTACTAAAAAACTAACAGCTAAAGCTTTAAATCAAGATTTCCAATATGGAACTGAAGCTAAAATTAGATGTGAGAAAAATCATGTTACTGGTATTGAGAGAAATGGTACGATAGCTTCCACACCACATGGTTATATTAACCCAAATGAATTGGATGAGTATAAGAAAGAACATAGACAATTCATTCATGACGCTTTAAATGTTGATTACGATACAGTGATTGAGTATTTAAGTGAGGACGGTCAACTTGAAGGTGATGATATTATAGAATAGAATATATGAGAAGAGCACCTAGAAAAGATAATCTTGGGAAAGAAATTAAAACATTACTAATAGATGGTAACGCTCTGTTTAAAACGGGTTATCATGGTGCTATAAACGATTATAACGATGATGGGAGGACTATAGGGGGTATTTACCAATTTGTGGTCATCATGAGAAAGTTAATCGATGAGAAGTATTATGATAGAGTTTTCGTCTTTTGGGATGGTAAATTTAGTGGTAAATTAAGATATAATCTTTATTCCGATTACAAAGGTAATCGGAATAAAGATTATATAAATGGTACAATACCAGATGATAAGGACCAAATATTACAACGTTTGATAGTTCAAGAGTACCTAGAAGAATTATTTATTAGACAATTAGAGGATGAAATAGTTGAAAGTGATGATTTTATTTCGTATTTTTGTAAAACTAAAGGATTAAATGAGAAAATAACTATATGCACTAATGATAGAGATTTATGTCAATTAATAGATACTGATATTACGATTTATTTATGTGATAAGAAAAGATATGTCTCAGTTTGTAATTATAATGAGTTTTTTAAACATCACCATACAAATTCAGCTTTAGTTAAAATCATCAGTGGTGATAATAGTGATAATATTAAAGGTATCAAAGGAGTTAAAGAACCTTCACTTTTAAAGTACTTTCCGTTTATAGCTGAAAGAAGTTGCACCTTAGTTGAGATTATTAATGATGCTAAAAAATTACAGAATCAAAGATTAGTGGAGAAAAAGAAACCATTAAAAGTATTTGATAATTTAATCAATAGCGTTACAGATGGGATACAAGGAAAGGATATTTATAAAATTAATAAACTTCTAGTTGATTTAACCACGCCTCAAATTACTTTGAGTGGTATTAATAAATTAGAAATATTAAAAAATGGTGTTATTGACCCACAAAACAGGGGTGTTAAGAACGTTATTAATTTAATGAGAAGAGATGGTATTGATAAGAAATTTTCTGATGTTTCAGAATACTTAATACCATTTAATAGATTGATTGAGAGAGAAAAAAAAATGTTTAACAAAAATTAGTGTTATGAGAAAAAATGTTGAAAAGCCGTTATTTGAGTTTTCGTTGTTTATTAATAAAAACATTGTATGTCAAAGAAGTTTTGATGTCTATGGTTTTAATGCGGACTCCTTAGGTTCTTATGAGTTAAAAGAAATGATGAATGAGATTTCTGGTGTTAACAACGATTTAGGTAGGTTAGGTATTATACCTAAATTCTTAAAAAGTAAAAGTGATGATTATTTATGGGATAATTACAACCCACATATACATCAAAAAACGGAAGATATATTTATCCAAGATATACTTGAGATAGATGATAATTTCCAATTCGAAGTGAGAATGGGTGGTAAATTAATAACCAGCTCTAACTTTAGTGGTAATTTATTCCCGCCAAGGGTTAGATACCAAGTTAATATCAGAGAAATCATTTTTGATATTATTGGTGAGATAAGAGAATTTTTGACTAGGAAAGAATACACAGCAATTAGTGAAGTGTATAACGAACAACCAGTAAATTAATATTAACATATGTCTAGAGTAGAAAAAGATAATCTAGGTTTTTTAGGTGAGGACTATCAGTTAAGGCTGATAGCTCAACTAATAACTGATAAAAAATTCGCTAACGATATATTAGACATTATAGATGTTAACTTTTTTGGTGATGAATACCTAAAACTAATAGCTGTTGAGATTAAAAATGCTTATAATACTCATCAAGTTATACCAGACTTTGAAAGTTTAGAGTTTAGATTGAAAGAAAGATTAAGTAATACAATACAGAGAGACTTCGCAATAGGTCAGTTAAATAAAATCAAAGATGTTAACTATAATGATAGCTTCAAGGTTCAAGAAATAGCTATGAAATTCTGTAAGCAGCAAGCTTTGAAAAAATCTGTTTCTGAAATAAACGTAATACTAGAAAGAGGTGATTATGAGGAGTATGATGAGTGTGAGGTTATACTAAAGAAAGCACTTTCAGTTGGGGAAAATAAAGATTTTAGTATTCAATTAGATAATGATATTGATGGCGTTCTAGCTGACGACTTTAGAAACCCAATAGCGACTGGTATTAAAGGTTTTGATGAATACATGAATGGTGGTTTAGCTAAAACTGAACTAGGGATTATATTAGCTCCTTTTGGTGTTGGTAAAGCTTTACCTAATTCAAATAAAATTTACACACCAGAAGGGTTTAAGTTAATGGGGTCTATTAATGTTGGTGATAAAGTATTTGGTAGAAATGGTAAGGAGACAAATGTTATTGGTGTCTACCCACAAGGTATTCGACCAATATTCAAAATTACTTTTAATGATACTACCAGTACTTTTTGTGATGAGGAACATTTATGGGCGGTCAATTCTAATGACCAACGTAATCACTCATCTTGTAAAGTTGATAACTCATTTAAAGTAGTTAAAACTTCTGAACTAATCAATAATTTAACTTTCGGGACTGGAAAAGATTTGAATTTTAAAATCCCAATGGTTGAACCAATTGAGTTTAACGAACAAGAATTACCAATTGACCCATATGTTTTAGGTGTAATGCTACGTGATGGTAATATGAAGTCGTCTACGTTTACTAGTAAGGATTTAGAAGTTGTTAATGAGGTTAGTAGGTTAATGTGTGGTGTTATATCCATAAAGGAAAAATGTTTAGATATTGATAAAGATGATGTCTTAGTTAAAGAATGTTTATCTCATGTTTCTATTCATGGTATTACCGATAAATTAAAATCGTTAAGTTTATATAATAAAAAATCTAATAATAAATTCATACCTATTAGTTATCTTCATAATTCAAAAACTAATAGGTTAGAAATACTTAGAGGTTTGTTAGATGCTGATGGTAATGTGAATAAAAATGGTAGTATCGAGTACGTTAGCGTTTCAAAAAAATTAATTGATGATGTTAAATGGTTAGTATTATCTTTAGGTGGTTTTTGTGAATTATCTATCGGAACACCTAACTACAGTTACGATGGTGTTAAGAAGGTTGGTTGGGAAGCTTATGTATTAATCATATCATTCCCAAGTGAAAATAAAATAAAACCATTTAAATTAGCTAGAAAAAATGAACTTCTCATTACTGGGGGTATTTATAATAGCGGTAAATTTATCAAATCGATTGAATATTCACATAAAGAAGAAGCCACTTGTATAATGGTTGATAATGTGGAACAACTATTCGTTACTGACGATTTTATTGTTACACATAACACAACTATGATTACCAAGATAGCTAACAGTGCTCTAAATCAAGGTTTTAACGTTTTACAAATATTTTTTGAAGATAATGAGAAGGTCATACAACGTAAACACTACGCTTGTTGGACCAATATAGAGTTAAATGAGTTATCTAATCATAAAGAATTAGTAAAGAAAACCGTTATTAGTAATTTAGAAGCTGGTGGTGAACTTAGGTTGTTAAAAATGAATAGTGATAATATCACGATAGCTAAGATAAAACTAATGGTTAGGAAATTAATAGCTAACGGTTTTAGACCAGACATGATTTTAATTGACTATATCGACTGTGTTGAACCATCAAGAAAAGTAGATGATACTAATGTTGGTGAAGGTAGAGTAATGAGAGAATTTGAAACCATGTTAAATGAGTTTGATATGGCTGGATGGACAGCAGTACAAGGTAATCGTTGTGTTGCACTTGACACTAAGGTGGATATTGAGGGTAAAGGTACTATTGAGATAAAAGATGTGGTGTTAAATGATAAAATTTTAACTAAAGATGGTTACAAAATGGTATCACATATTTTCCCAATTCAAAAGCAACCAGTGTATAAGATAAAATTAAAATCTGGTAAGGAAATTAAAGTGAGTAAAAAACATTTCTTCCCAACATCAGATGGGGTTTTGAGTTCAATTGAAAGTGGTTTAAGTATTGGTGTTAAGTTACTAATTAAAAAATAATTTAATAATGTTTTAAAATGGTTAATAATAAAGGGTTAGAGTATGTATGGAAGAACATAAATTAAATTTAGAAGATTTTGATTTAGATGAGATTGAAAGTATTGAGTTAATTGGTTATGAAGACACTATCGATATAACAGTAGATGATACACATATGTTTTACGCTAATGATATTTATACGCATAATAGTTCAATTAAAGCTGAGGTTGTTGAGTCAGACCAAATGGGTGGTTCGATTAAGAAAGCGCAAATTGGGCATTTCATAGTTTCAGTTGCTAGAAGTAATGAGCAAAAAGATAGTGGTCACGCTAATTTAGCAATACTTAAATCTAGATTTGGTAAGGATGGTATTGTGTTGAGTGATTGCATTTTTGATAATTCAAGAGTTCAAATTGAGATTGTTGAGCAAGAATCTAAAACGTTCTTACAAAATACTTTTGATAAAAATTCTAGGGATTTAGATAGGGTTAAGTTGATTATGGATGCTAGTAAGAAAATTAAAGAAAGTTAAAAAAAAAAGAAAAAAAAATGAGTGAGTTAAAAAAAGAACCGATTCTAACTGAAAATCAAAATAGATTCGTTTTATTCCCAATTGAACATGATGACATTTGGAAACTTTATAAACAACAGCAAGCTAGTATTTGGACTGCTGAGGAGATTGATTTACAACAAGACCTAAGGGATTGGAGTGAAAAGTTAAATGATAATGAGAAACATTTCATTAAACATATTTTAGCGTTCTTCGCAGCATCTGATGGTATAGTAAATGAAAATTTAGCTGAAAACTTCCTTAGTGAGGTACAATACACGGAAGCTAAGTTCTTTTATGGTTTCCAAATTATGATGGAGAACATACACAGTGAAACATATTCATTACTTATCGATACATACGTTAAAGAAGAGGCTGAGAGACATAAACTATTCAATGCGATAGAAACACTAAGTTGTGTTAAGAAAAAGGCTGATTGGGCTTTAAAATGGATTGAATCGGATTCTTTTGCTGAAAGATTGATTGCCTTTGCTGTTGTGGAGGGTATTTTCTTTTCAGGTGCTTTTTGTTCAATTTATTGGTTAAAGAAACGTGGTTTAATGCCAGGCCTAACATTCTCCAATGAGTTAATTTCTCGTGATGAGGGTATGCATACTGATTTTGCGGTTCATTTACATAATCATCATGTGGTTAATAAGGTTCCAAAGGAAAGGATTATTGAAATAGTTAGAGATGCTGTTGAAATTGAAAAAGAGTTCATATTAGATGCATTACCAGTAAAGTTAATTGGTATGAATTCAGATATGATGTCACAATATATTGAATTTGTTAGTGATAGGTTATTAGTTTCATTAAATTGCGGTAAGGAATTCAACGTTACTAACCCATTTCCATTTATGGATATGATTAACCTACCAGGGAAAACCAACTTCTTCGAGAAGAGAGTTGGCGAATACCAAAAAGCTGGTGTAACCAACACTGATTCTAGTAAGTCTATCACTTTTGACAGTGAAGATGGTGATTTTTAACATAATATTAGATTAAATTATGTGGTTAGGGTGAATATTCACCCTAACCACATTAATTATAAGTAGATAATTATATAAATAAAAAAAAATATGAAAGTAGTAAAAAGAGATGGTATTACTAAAGAAGATGTGAACTTCAATAAAATTAGTACCAGAATTAAAAAATTATGTTATGGTTTAGACACATTATATGTTGACCATGATGAAGTCTCAAAAAAAGTTATAGATGGTCTTTATGATGGTGTTACAACTATTGAGTTAGATAGACTTGCATCTGAAACAGCTGGAGCTTTAGTATCCCACCACCCAGATTATTCTTTACTAGCTTCTAGAATTGAGATAACCGCATTACATAAAAGCACTGAGAAATTTTTCAGTAAGACAATTGAAAAATTATATTCCTATATAAATGATAAAAATGGTAAACATTCACCATTAATTAGTGATGAGTTATATGAGGTTGTTAAGAAAAATACTAAAGTTTTAAATTCTGCGATTATAAACGATAGGGATTTTAGTTATGATTATTTTGGTTTTAAAACTTTAGAGAAGTCATACCTTTTAAAAATAGATGGGAAAGTAGTTGAAAGACCACAACACATGTTAATGCGTGTTTCTTTAGGTATTCATGGTGGTGATGTTGAATCAGCGATAGAAACGTATAACTTAATGAGTGAGAAGTATTTTACACACGCAACACCTACATTGTTTAACGCTGGAACACCAAAACCTCAAATGTCATCTTGTTTCTTATTAACGATGAAAAATGATAGTATTGAAGGTATTTATGATACTTTAAAACAAACAGCTTTGATTTCACAATCTGCTGGGGGTATTGGTTTAGCAATACATAACATAAGAGCTACAGGTTCTTACATTGCTGGGACTAATGGGGTTTCAAACGGTCTAACACCTATGTTACGTGTGTTTAACAATACTGCTCGTTACGTTGACCAAGGTGGTGGTAAAAGAAAAGGTAGTTTCGCCATTTATATAGAACCCTGGCATGCTGATATCTTAAGTTTCTTAGATTTAAAAAAGAATCATGGTGTTGAAGATATGAGAGCTAGGGATTTATTCTACGCAATGTGGACCCCAGATTTATTCATGAAACGTGTTCAAGAGGATGGTGATTGGACTTTAATGTGTCCAAACGAATGTCCAGGTCTTGCCGATGTTTACGGTGATGATTTTGAGGCTTTATATAAATCTTACGAAGAAGCTGGTAAAGGTAAAAGAACTGTGAAAGCTAAAGAAGTTTGGTTAAAAATTCTTGAATCTCAAATTGAAACAGGTACACCATATATGTTATATAAGGATGCTGCAAATAAAAAATCTAATCAGAATAATTTAGGTACGATTCGTTCTTCAAATTTGTGTACTGAAATTATTGAATACACTTCACCAGATGAGGTTGCTGTTTGTAATTTAGCATCAGTAGCTTTACCTAAATTTGTTGAGGTTAAGGATAGGAAAGCTAAAAAACTTGAATATGTGTTCAACCATAAGAAATTACATCAGGTTGTTAAGCTTATAACTATAAATCTAAATAAGGTTATAGATAGGAATTATTACCCAGTTATTGAGGCTGAGTATTCAAATAAAAAACATAGACCAATTGGGTTGGGTGTTCAAGGGTTAGCTGATGCGTTTCAAATAATGGGGATTCCTTTCACATCTAAGGAAGCTAAAGTTTTAAATGCTGCTATTTTTGAGACTATGTATCACGCAGCCATGGAATCTTCCATGGAATTAGCTAAGGTAGATGGTCCTTATGAGACATTTGTTGGGTCAATGACTAGTAAGGGTACTTTCCAATTTGATTTATGGGATGAACCTATTTTTAGTGGTATGTACGATTGGGATAAGTTAAAGAAAGAGGTTGTTGAGAATGGTATCCGTAACTCACTTTTAATGGCCCCTATGCCGACTGCTAGTACTTCTCAAATACTAGGGAATAACGAAGCATTCGAACCTTATACTACGAATATTTACACTAGACGTGTGTTATCAGGTGAATTTATTTGTGTAAATAAACATTTAATTTTGACATTAATAAATTTAGGTTTATGGGATGACGAAATGAGAGATAGGTTAATGATTAGTAATGGGTCGATAGCTAATTTTACTGACATCCCTGAAAATGTTAGAGATATTTATAAAACTGTTTGGGAAATTTCACAACGTGATGTTATAGATTTATCAGCAGATAGAGGTGCGTTCATTTGTCAATCTCAATCTATGAATATATTTATGGATAACCCAAATTTCCAAAAATTAACCAACATGCATTTCCATGGTTGGAAGAAGGGTTTAAAGACTGGTATGTATTACCTTAGAAATAAACCAGCTGTTGAAGCTATTAAATTCACTATCGACAAGACGAAATACGTCAAAGAGGATAAAGAGTTTTCAGCTGAAAATTCGGAATTTGATTGTGATAATTGTGGTTCATAAAAAAAAGGGGTTTTAAACCCCTTTTTTTTATGCTTATAATTTAAATTTTAATTATATTATGTATATTTATCATAAAAGATATATGTCGTTACAAACTATTAACATTGACTTCCCATTTAGAGATAGTATAAATGGTGATTTTATTAAATTAAATGATAATGATGCTGATGCTATAAAGGCTGATTTGATGCACCTATTATTAACTAATAAAGGTGAGAGGTTATACCTACCAGATTTTGGCACTAATTTAAGGAAATTCATTTTTGAACCAAATGATAGTTTAACTTTCTCAGACGTAAAAGCTGAGATTAACGAGACTGTTAATAAATATATACCAAAATTAAAAATCACTACAATATCGGTTGAGGAATCAAATGAGGCTGAGTACACAACAATAGTTAAGTTGGATTATGTGGTTAGTGATGATATATTTGAGGTTAGGGATTCTATAACTATAGAATTGTAACCATATTATGTATCTGTTTACATTTTAAATAAAAGATAAATATTTACAAATAAATAAAATCTTTTATATTTATTAATAAAAATGTAAATGGCTAAAAAAATAAATTACTTTAATAGAAACTTTGCCGATGTTAGAGGTGAGTTAATAAACTTTGTTAGACAATACTACCCAAATATTTTCTCATCATTTAACGATGCTTCGGTTGGTATGATGTTAATTGAATTAAACGCTGCTGTTTCGGATATGTTATCTTTTCACACGGACAGAACATTTCAGGAAACGCAAATAGATTACGCACAGGAAAGGGGTTCAATCCTTTCAATGGCTAGAACCTTTGGTTTAAAAATACCAGGCAAAAGACCATCCATAAGTATTGTTGATTTTAGTGTAAATGTACCAGTTAATGGTGACACGTTCGACATATCGTACTGCCCATTAATTAGAGTGGGTGCTCAAGTATCTGGTGCTGGTAAAAATTTTGAAACTGTTGATGATATAGATTTCACATCACCATTCGCAACTGGTGGTGTACCAAATAGACTTATAATCCCTAATTTAGATTCAAATTCTAACATTTTAAACTATACTATAACTAAAAGGGAGTTAGTTGTTAATGGTTCCACTAAGGTATTCTCAAAAACCGTTGAATCAAATGATGTAAAACCATTTTTTGAAGTTATTTTACCAGATAGTGAAGTAATATCAATTTCAAATGTGATTACATTAGAGGGTACTAATTTTAATAATAACCCAACGATTGATGAATTCTATAATTTAGATAATAGATGGTTCGAAATGGATGCTTTAGCTGAGGATAAGGTTTTTATTGAGGATAATAATGTTATTTCAGATAATTATGGTATTAAACCTGGTAAGTGGATTAGAGTTGATAAAAAATTCATTAAAGAATATACCGATAATGGGTTCACCAAGGTAATTTTTGGTGGTGGTAATCAAGACATTAGTTCATTGAGTAATTTTGATGTTAACCCTAGTTTATTAAGTAGGGTTGGGGATTTTATTAATAATCTGTCATTAGGTACGACATTAACTGCTAACCAAACTTTATTTATTCAGTATAGAGTTGGTGGTGGTAAAGCTAGTAATTTAGGGTCAAATACTATAAAGACTATTAATTTGGTTGATATGTTTTTAAATGGTTTAGATGATAAAAAAAATCAAGCTGTTAGAAACTCACTAAAAGTAAATAACCCAGTACCAGCTATGGGTGGTAAGGATGAGCCAGATATTGAAGAAATTAGAAATTTAGTTAGGTATAATTTCGCATCACAAAATAGAGCTGTTACTATTAAGGATTACCAAAGTAGGGTGGCTTTGATGCCTGGTGAATTTGGGGTACCATTTAGATGTGGTGTCCATGAGGAACAGAATAAGGTTATTATATCAGTTTTAGGTTTAAATAGTGTCGCTAAACTAACCTCAAACGCTACTAGTACTTTAAAAAATAATATAGCTGATTATTTATCTGATTATAGAATGTTAAATGATTACGTTGAAATTAGAAATGGTAAGGTTATTAATTTAGGTTTTGAGATTGATTTATTTATAGATAAGAAATTCCCACAATCTCAAATAATGAGTAGTGTTATATCAAATATTAAAACATATATGGATATTAATAAACATGATATGGGTGTTAATATTTACCTATCACAATTACTTGAAACTATAAATAATGTTGGTGGTGTCTTGAACGTTATCGACATGAGAGTATATAATAAAGTTGGTGGTGGGACTTATTCTTTAAATGAGATATCACAACCATATGTAGATGATTTAAGTAAACAAATAAACTTATTAGGTGAATTCACTTTATTTGGTGAGCCTAATACGATGTTTGAGATACTAATCCCAGAGAAAGATATTAAAGTTAGAGTTAAATAAATAAATAAATAAATAAATAAAAAAGTTATGAGTTGTTGTAAAAGTAATGTGGATTCACCATTGGATGGTGAAAAAGAAAGTATATTAAGTAGAGTTATTGTTTTTATTGTTACCTTATTTTTGCTAACTATATTAACACCATTTTTTTGGTTAATTGGGGTCTATTTTATATTTAATAGTTTTATTCTTAATAAGAATAACACCATCATACCTTCCATGATTTTTTTATATAAAATTATTAATAAAAATAAAGATAAAGAAAATTTAAATGATGATAATGAAATTGAGGATATTGATATTGACAATGTAGATAACTACGAGTTAATGGATTATCAAATGGTTGATGACGATGAGTAATATTAGGATAAAAACGGATGTAGGTGTTGATAAATATCTAAAGGTTAATTTGGAACAAGATTTCGATTTTCTTGAGATATTATCATTAAAGTTATCCCAAGAAGATGTTTATAGGCGTTTTAACTCTGATTACGGTGTTGTAGTTGGTAGAGTTATCGTAAACAATGGTTTGGGTGTACCTAACGCTAAAGTATCCTTATTTATACCTTTAAATGATTCTGACTCGGAAGAGGTTAAAAGTTTATATCCATTTAACACGGCTAATGATGAAGATTTTGATGGTGTTAGGTATAATCTTCTACCAAAAGACTATCAAGGTGATTGTCACACACCAGTAGGTACGTTCCCAAAAAAGAGAGAGGTACTTGATAATAATATTATTTTTGAGGTGTATGACAAGTACTATAAATTCACGACAACAACTAATAACGCTGGTGATTTTATGTTATTTGGTGTACCAGTTGGTAATCACATTATAAATATTGATGTTGATTTATCGGATATTGGTCAATTCTCACAAAAACCTTATGATTTTATCGAACAAGGTAACCCAGAAAATTTATTCAAATCATCTACCGTGTTTCTAGGTAGTAAAAATCTAAATTCCCTAACTCAACTTAAAAACCAAAAAGCAGGTGTCAATATAATACCATTTTGGGGTGAAGAGGGTGAGATTGGTATAACTAGAATTGATATGGATTTAAATTATAATTTAGTACCATCAGCAATATTTGTCGGTAGTATTTTCGGTGATAATGAGAAAAATTCACTTAATAAAAATTGTAGACCTAGAAAAGATTTGGGTAAATTATGTGAGACGGTATCCGCTTCGGGTACTATTAATATGATTAGGAAAGATATTGATGGTAATACTCAAAAATTTGATGTTTCTGGTGGTAATTTAATTGACGAGTTCGGTGCTTGGGCTTACCAAATACCTATGAACTTAGATTATGTTGTTACCGATGAATTTGGTGAACTTATTCCTAGTGAGGACACCAATAAAGGTGTACCAACTAGGGCTAAAGTTAGATTTAAAATCGGTATGGATGATACTGGTGGCGAAGGTAGAATTAGAAGTAGAGCTAAGTTTTTAGTCCCTCATAACCCAAAAACTGCTGATGATATTGATTATAATTTTAATAGTGACACTAAAAGTAATAACTTTACTGATTTATCTTGGAATAAAATATACACAGTTAGAAACCATATAACTAGAATACAATCTGCTTGTTCAGGTGGTTGTGCTGATAACAGAAGAATGATTGGGGTTAAAGATGTTGATGATTGTGTTGGTAATAAAAACCCATTCCCATTTAATAAGTTAGATGGTGATTTCAACCCATTATTCTTAATAATATGTTTAATAGTGGGTATTATTTTAATGATTTTAGAGTTAGCAAACAGAGCTTTTAGTCTTATCACTAGAGTTAGGTTGTTTGGGCGTGTTAGGTGTGTAGCTTTAGATTGTGATGGTGTTAAGTACGCACCAGGTTGTAGCGGTAGTCGTGCAAAACCTGATGGTACTAAAAGTACATCAAAAGATGCTTTAGAAGAGTGTTATAAAATTCAACTTGCTTCAGCTTTAAATATTTTTGAGTTTGATTTTTATAATGATTGGGTTAACGGTACATTATTTTCATTTTTATTAAAATATAAAAAAAAGAAGAATAATGAGAAATTCTGTAGTGTTGATGTAAGTGAGGATAGTTACATTGTTGACACTTTAATTAATGGTAATTTAAAAAACCACGCTAGTGAAAAAATATATAAGGGGTTCATTAAAAGTTTTAAGGGTGAATTATTTTACGCCCCATATGATAAGGATAGAGATTACATTTTATACGCAACCGATATAACTTGCTTAGGTGCTATTAATAAATGTGATTGGGAAGGTAAACCTAGTTTTCACGAATACTTACTACCTACATCATATAAGATACCACCATTAACTAATACAGATGAACCTAATGTATCTAAATTGGCTGATAGTAATCCCAATAGAGGCCTGTTATTTACATTTTCATGTACTAAGCTTAATGCTAGTGATAATCAGATGAGTAATATAAGAAGGTTATGTGAGATTGGTGTTGGTCTAGATGAAGATAGAAATGATGAACCTAATGGTGTTTCTAAAAATAATAGTATTGGTGATGAAGACATTGATAACCAATTTGTTAGGGATTGTTTAATTGTCTCAAATTCAAATACTTTATCTTTAACGACTACAGGTTTAAATAGTGGTTTTAATGGTTCACATTATAAAAATTATAGAGATTTTGGTAAAAGAACTGTAAAGCAAGCTAGGGGTAATTCGTTCTATATGTATTTTGGTACAGCACCAAATAATAGCGCTATTGATAAGATGAACGCTAAATATTTTACTAGTTGTGAACAAGTAGTGGAAGATGAGTTTATAATTGAGGGTGTGATTAGTGATGTAACGTATTTAGGTGGTAATGATGGTAGTATAAATATCTCAATAATCGATGGTTTCGAACCATTCACATATCTTTGGAGTAATGGTGAGATTACTGAGGGGGTATCTAATTTAACCGCTGGTGAGTACACCGTTAGCGTTACCGATGATAATGGTAGTGTTGTTAAAAAGACGTTTATAGTTAGCCAACCAAAACCAATTAAGGTTGAAATCGTGGTAAATACCACTAGAACCCCATTAAGTAGTGATGGTACATTAACTTTAAGTTCGATTATTGGTGGTAATGGTAATTATTTTGTAACAATAGTGGGCCCAACAAATAACCCAACTACACAAACAGTTAATAACCCAATACCCAATTTCACATTTACTGGGTTGGCGAGTGGTACATATACCTTAACAGTCGTTGATACTAGTAACGTACCTTTGACTTATAACAGTGTTTTTGAGATATTAAAACCGCCTAAATTAGAGACCACCATAACATTTACATCGCCAGAATGTTACGCACCTGATTATGATAATGATGCCGAAATTAATATTCGAATAAACGGTGGGATACCACCATATTTAGTACAAACTGTTGGACCAACTTTTGTGAATGAAAGCGGTGGTACTGAAACATATTCATCAACATTAATGAACCATCTTTCGTTACCTAGTGGCACCTTTTCTATCACTATAACAGATTTATTTGGTCAAGTGGTTACTGGTTCTGGAGCTATAGTAATGCCAACAGCTTTAAAAATTAGGTTTTATGAGATTAAGGTAATAACTCTACCATCTCGAATTTCTATTATGTCAAGTAATGCATTAGCTAACTTTTTAAATGCTCAAAATTCTGTACATGATTTAAGTAATCAACATATAGATTATTATTTCAGATATAGTTATTTTCCTGGTGGGGTTCTAAGCGGAATGGGACATGCTTTCCACAAATTCATACCAAATTCGGTTAGTGGGTATGGTGTGTATGGTGGTAATGGGTTAAATTTCGATGAATCTAATTTTGAAACTATAGCAACTAATGAACAATCAAATTTTATTATAGATAAGAGGAGAATCAGTATTACCTCACCCCGTGCTGGGCAACTTAATGGGTTTGGGGATGGCGAGAAATTTGATGTATTTAAGGTCGGTTCAAGTGTTAAACTCTATGAGTTTACGATAGGTATTGTATATAATTTTGACACTAATTCTTTCCTACGGGTATATTCATTCCCACCGAATGGTCTAACCGCTGGTGATAAAGCATACCTTGTGAGTCATAGGGATGGGTGTGAATCAAATGAAATAACAATTTACTAATGGACAATGTGAAAATAATTTTAAATAATGGTAAGGGTGTTAATAGGGTTAATATTGATTCTTTCATAAAAGTACCTTTTAAGAGTACTAGTAGGTTATTACCTATTGGTGATATAAATGAAATTGTTAATGTTGGGGATGTATTCAATAAGGAGAGACAAAAGTCTAAATTATATCGTTTCAATTTTACGATTAACCCTATCTTCACTAACGCTTTGTTTAATGTTACTGGTGAAAATAGTTACGCAACATTTATGGGTCCTATATTTAGAGATAGGAGTTACCCACCTAATGGTATTGATTTAGATGAGGAAGAGGATTTAAAATATGGGGAGTCAATTCAAACCCACTTAGTTGAAAAACATGGTTGGTTTGGTTATTACGACCCAGATATTTCTAAAGTTAGTAATTGCTTATTTTACGATATGTCACCATCTAGAGATTTATTCACTTTAACACCTAATAATGGTGTTAAAAATTGGGATATAACGATTGTATACCCTAAAAGTACCATTGATAGTGATTTAACTAATGGTGGTTTAAAGATTATATATAAAGATACTATCATTTTTAATGGTAGGGAAATGACTATATTTGGGGTCCCAGTAAAGCATGGTTTATCCGTTGGTTCAACAGTTAGGATTAAGGGTTTACCCCAAATTAATTTTAATGATGATTATAATGTTCTTAGTTTGGGTTTATCTAATGGTGATGATAGTGAATATTATTTTATAATTGATTTAAACCCAAATTTAGTTACCATTTCTAATGATAGTAGAATGGTTAGGGTTTTTGGTGGTCAAGAGTCAAAATATTACTATAGAGTTTTTAGTAAAATTAAAACTAAGAACACTTTCGTTATTGGTAATAATGATTATGAAATATACCCTTTAGCATTTAGTAAAAATATTTACAATGATATTATATCGCAATTTAACATGAATGAGGATATTGATGTTAATGGTTTACTTGATAATTTAGGTAGACCATTATCAGAGGTTTACCTAACTTTCATAAAGACTGATTCTGAAAATACTTTCTCTAAGGTAAAATCTGGTTTATCAATGGCGAATATTAGTGGTATTGATTTGGATTTAAAAATTCCAGATATTAGACGAATATCAAATAGCCTCATTACACATGAACATTTAGAGGGTAATGTTATGATTGGTAATGATGATTTCATTGGTGATTTGGTGGAATATAATAAGTATGAGGTTAGGGAGAATATCTTAGCCGATGTTTGGCACAGGTTCAACACTAATAATAGAGATGCTGGTGGTAGTGTTGTTAACAGTATTACTAATTATGTTTTAGATTTAGGTAAAAGATATGAGGGTTATATGTATAAACCTCACCACTTGATTAAAATTAGAGATTTCTCAAGTTATGTAGAACAAGGTGATTCTTCTGTTGTTGGTATACCAGATTACGCTGAGGATTTAGAGGATGGGAGAATTATTTGGCGGGATTTACTAGATATTGGCGTTAACGGTATTAATGAAAATACCTTAGACTACCCATTTGTTAATGGTGTTCACTACATGCATGATTTATTTAATTTTCAATTAAAAAGACAAGACCCTTTTTCTGAGTATGGGTTATATTATGAAAAAGCACCTAGAGACCCTTTTGGTAATGGCGTTAATGACAAGACTACTTTTAAAACGAATGATGATGAGTGTTAATAAAATTAAAGTGAATATTAAGGATTTGAATGGGTTAGACCCCAATTCATATATTAAAATACCATTAAATTTAGAGTTTGCTCATTTTGACCAATATGAGGTTGTGTCTAGAGACTTTATAAGTAAGGAGGTTGATAAACTTATTAACCCAATTATCGATTACGAAAAGTTAAGATTCATACCAATAAATAATTCAGGTGATGATTTGGAAAATATAAAATATGAATTAAATTTTTTAAATGACACCAATACATATAACCCAAACTCATATTACTCTGATTTAGGTTTTATTAATTCAGATTTAAAATTTAGGAAAAATAATTTCACAAAATCATTCTTAAAGTTAAGTTTTTATGATAATGACGTTGCAACTAACCAAAGGTTAATATCATTTTTAAGTATATTTTCTAGGGTAAGTAAGAGGGATATTGTGAATTCTGGTTTCGGTATTAATTTACCATTACCAGCCAACGCTTTTAAGGTAAATTTTATACTTAATAACCCAGTAAAATACCCAGATGGTTTTTCCGAGGGTTATTACATTTACCATTATAAGGATGAGGTGAACTTTGGGTTACCAAAGGTGTTATACATGAAAGCTGAGTTTAACAACGCTAAAAATGGTGAGACAATACCATTTATGACTGGAAATGTGGCGCAAGATATTAGTAACTTAAATAGCATGCTATACACTAAATATGTTTTAGTTAGAAACAATGATGGGTATTATTATAATGTGGATAGTACATATTCTAATAATATAACATACAGTAGTTTTACTAATAACGGTGTTATTAATGATGATTGTGTAATAAAACTATATGAAATGAATGTGATATAATGGAAATAATTAAGAAAAAAATAAGTCTAAAATATTTTAATAAGACTAATAGATATGTGTATTTTAAAATTTTCTTAACACAAAGTTTTGATAATATAGGTGATTTTAGTGAATTAAATTTCACACCTAAAGAAATTGTAAATAGGGAGTTATCAACGCTAGATAAGTTTTTCAGAATTGAGGGTGTTGGTGTTAATAAGTGGTATGTCGAATCTGGTTTGGTTAGAAGTTTTACTGATTCTAAATTAGAGGAGGTTAGGAATTACAATATTTTAAGTCCTTTTATCGCTGGTTTTAATGTTGAAAATGAGAGTTATGTTAATTTTAAAGGTGTTGGTGTTGACGGTGTTAATAGAGTTACTAGGATTGGTGATGGTGAGATAGATTACACAATAAACGCTAAACTTGATAATTTAATAGGAACTGAAGCCCAAACTTCTGGTATTTTTTATTCTGAACCATTCCCAGATAATTTTAGTGAAACACCTACAAATGTTAGGTTTTATGGTGAAGGATGGAATCAAACAAATACTTCTTTATCAGCATTATACAAAGAAGAATACCTAATGGGTATTATTTTTAGTCCAGAAGTTAAAAACGATGTATTTATAGATAGAGGTAATGTTAATGTAATGGAAAAACATTTAAGAATGTCTGAAATAGAAAATTTAAACCACTTAGTTAATTATAACAATAGGTTTTTTAATATAATAAAATATTAATAATTTTTAATTTTAGTACTTACTTATTATTTTTTTTTAATATATTCTAGTAACACCATTAACCCTGTTCATAAGCAGGGTTAATTTTTATGATAATAATGATAATAAATATAAATACAATATAAATGGCTAACGGAGTTTACGGTACAGTGAGACCAGCGGATGTATCACTTGATGATGTTGAGGTTTTCTTACATTTCTCACCAAGTAGGGGTTCTTTGGGTGATGTTGGGTTAACTAAATTAAACACCAACGATGTTTTACAGAGGATTTCAAACCCTAATAATAAAAATACATTTGAAATATTTGGTGGTTTATACACACTTAAATTACCAGCCACTATTTTTGGTCTTAAAGGTATCTACACAATTGCGATTAAACCTATTGAGATTAGAACTAAAATTATTGATAGTGGTGTTTTATCATCACAACCAAATATAAAGGGTTTATTATTTGATACGTCAAATCTTACAAGTGATTTGATTAGTAAATTCCAAAATAATGGTTTGATAGGTTATAGAATTGAATATTTGAGTTCAACACCAACAACCACTAATTCTAAGATTAATAATTTCTTTAGAATCATTACCTCAAATAATAAGGCTGAGCCAATCACGCAAAACTTAAATAATACTAGTCAAAAAGCTATTAGATATCGATTTAATGATAACTCAAATTTAGTTTTTTGCACTGTAACACCTAGTTCACCCAGTAATGTAAAGCCAAACGTATTACCATACATAGGTGAATCAAATCAAGATGTGATTCTAACTAATACTTTTTTCAATCCAATCATGTTGGAGGTTGAAATGGTTGAATATGACACTGAATCGTTAGCGATAGGTTTATTCGGTGGGCAAACTAAATCGATTGAAGATGGGATATACACAATTTATAATTTCGAAAATGAGATATTCAAACAATTTAATCTATATGAGATTAAAGATGAGTTTTCTGGTAAACCACTGTTTGAGGTTAGAGAGATTAGAAATAGTATTGATTTCACAAAAAGTTTTGAAAATATAACTACAATATAATGGCTGGGAAAATAAAGGTAGCTGGTTATGCTCAGAAAGTATTTTATAATGATGGTATTGAGTATAGAAATTTTTCAAGTAATTTAGTTGGTAATCAACTAACTAACTCTAATAATAGCGCACTATTCACTATTGGTAACTTTGATATTACGACTAATTTGGATAGTAAGATTAGTAAGATTTTCAATACTAATAATTTTAGTAGCTTTCTTACGTTATCAGACCTTAAAAATGGTGAAAGTATAAACTTAACACTTAATGAGAAGAAGATGACTCTTAACTTAAATAAGCATAAGTTAAGTAATTACGCTTATTTCGGGTCGTTAAGGGAATATATTAGAGTGTCACTTGAGAATATTATAATTAAATGGCCAGCGTCTTTATTTGCATCTCCTTTAAATGACGATAATGTTTTAGTTAATGAAAATACTGTTGAAGATTATGTATATGATGACATATCTGATATTAGTAGTTTCAAGGTTAATGTTAATAGGTTAAATAATAATTTTGATATTAATTTCTTAAAAAATGGTGAAACGTTAAACTCATATTCTGAGGGTAATGATTTAAGGAACTTAACTGTTAATTACAGTAGTTACGTTATTGTCTACAACGGTGTTTCAGTACCAGTAGTTGATTTTACAGGTTCCAATTCAAATATTAATGATTACATTGAGGTTAAGGTTAAGGGTAATTTATTTAATGGTTTAACTAATTTTAAGATAAACTACCATATTAGACCAAATGATTCGTTAATTGAGAAATTCTTTATTGAATTAAGTGATTTTGAAAATAATGTGTTAAATAGGTTTTCATCACCAATATACACTTCAAGTTATAATTTCAATTATGAGGCTGATAGTGGTAATATTATCTTAGGTAGTAAAACTATAACTTGGCCTATATCGGATGGTTATAACATTGACTTTCAAAGTGAAAGCTATGTTAACTTTGTTTCTCAGTTAATAGAAATGTCAGATAATAGTGATTTAACTAGCACAAATTTAGTTAATAGATTTTTTGTTAGTGAATCAATATCGGAATTTGATACACTACCTAATCTTAATTTTGATGATTTAACGAGTGGTCAAAAAGTTAATAGTACTTTAAAAATATATGGTAGAGAATTTGATGAGGTTAAAAAATATATTGACGGTATTGGATTTGCTAATGTTGTAACTTATGATGGTAATGATAACGTACCAAATTTACTAATAAAGAATTTAGCCAAAGTGTTAGGTTGGGATTTAATTTCATCAATTTTAGAAGTTGATTTATTAAAAAACTACTTATCGGTTGGCGATAGCACTTATGTTGGTCATTCTAGAGGTTTATCACCAGTTGAGAAGGAAGTTGAATTATATCGCAGGTTAATAATGAATACCCCATGGTTATGGAAATCTAAAGGTACTAGGAAATCGATTGAATTTTTATTTAAATTTATTGGAACGCCAGATGGGTTAATTTCTTTTAATGAATACATCTACGTTGCTAACAATTCTTTGGATATGAACTCATTTAGAACTATATTAAGTGAGAGTAATGGTACTGATAACTTGCAAGATTTAAATGTTGATGATGATGGTTTTCCAGTTGTCAATAGGAATAATAGTGAGATGTATTTCCAAAAAGCTGGTTTGTGGTATAGAGAAACTGGAGGTGTTAACTCAAATGTTGATATCTTAGTGGGTAATAACCCACATATTGGACCATACGATGGTGGTCAAGAATACATGAACCAATTTAATTGTCTTATACCTGATTTTGAGCCAGTTACTTTAATTAGTGAGAAGACTAGAGATGAAACTACTAATTTATTCATTAATTATGATAATGGTACTTTTGATTCGATATATGATAGCAACATTGTTTCTAACATTGATTTAAATGTTAATTTTAGTGGTATTGTAAATACACAAATAGTTGAAAGTTTGCAAGGTTATGAAATACAACCAGAATTAAGTGGTTGTTCTGGGACAACAACTTGGGTTTTAGATTGTTACCTAGATAATGAGTTAGTTACATCATCAACTTTATTAGGTGGTGATTCACTATTAAATGGTGTGTTGGTTAACTATAATAACTTAGCGTCTCAATATCTGGGTGCTTTAAATGTGTTTTATAATGAGTTAAATAGTAATTACGCACCGATAACGTCAGAAGTGAGTAATTTGAGTTATAGTCTTGTTGAGGAAAGTGGTCAATGTGAGGTCTACACGCCTTATTATTTGGGTAAAGTGATTAGGGTTGAATTAAAATTAAACTTAGACTATTCTTGTAACGATTGTAAACCAGTTATTAGCGTTGAACCTACATTTATATGTCCAGTTAGTGAAATGATTAATGGGGTTTTGTATTTTTATTGTGGGTTGGTTACATTTAGTGGTTTAGTTGATAATATTTTAATTGATAGCGAATGTTGTACCAACTTAGGTTATCAAGTTAAAGCGGTACAAGGTGGTTTTAATTGTTACGCAACGATAGGTAGTTTACAATAACATTGGTAGATAAATTAAATAATTAATATGATTACGGGTAATATAAATAATACTATAATAACTACCGACACTTTTGAAGTCTCTGGTTCTACAACGGCTATTAATTTGGTTGTTGTTGATTCTGACAATTTAGATATATCAGAATGCACCTTAGTTACCACTGAGGTCATCAAAACTAACCCACCAATCAAGTATTTTGATGATTGTGGTTGCCCTATTAATGTTTGTCAAAAAGGTTCCCTTAGAATTACGATTAAGAAAATTGAACCTGAAGGTCCAAAATGTGAAATTAGTGAATTTACTTTAGATGATAGTGGTTTAGTTCTTTTTGTTGTTAACAGTAATAACACCTTTTTCACAGCACCAGAATGTTGTGAGTCTTTAGGTTTCACATCAGAAATAAATTCTAGTAATGGTTTATCCCAATGTAGGTGGCAAGAAATTGAAATTGACCCATGTAGTGGTTTCGTGGTTTTAGGTGAATCTGATGGGTTTGTTCATTTTCAAACCTCGGATGGTTCAAGCACGACTTATGTACCGTCTATCGAGTGTTGCCCAACTAATAGTGTTCCTGAGGTAAGTAATTTTGGTTATCGTTGTTTGATTATCAAGGAAAATGATTCATGTTCAGATTACACACCATCTGGTTCACTTGATAATGATGGTTACGTTCTGTTCTATTATATAGATGAAGATACAACATCATCAACAGTACCGTCTATCGAGTGTTGTTCGATATTCGACTATAAACCTATTCAATTGAATGGTTTGATATATTGTTCACCATGTAAAAGTTACGATAGTTACGAATTTAATTCTTTGGGAATAGCGGTCTTTGTTGATTACAACGGGGAAACATTTGAAGCGGTACCAAGTGGTAATTGTTGTCCGACATTAACTTCACCAGTTCCAGTAACTGTACAAAGTGGGTCACAACCTAACTCACAAGATATCTCAAAACCTTTTGGTGCGACTGTTGTAACCAAATGTAAAAACATATTTTTTGATGAGTGTTCTATTTTCACACCAACTGAAGAACTTGATGATAATGGTTTTTTAATTTTTGATAAAATATCTGGTTCACGTACAATATATGTCCCAACTAGTGAGTGTTGTCCGACTAAGACAACCGCCATTTTAACTAGAAGTGGTTATGCTTGTAGACCAAACCCATCAATTGATATTTGCCGTCACTTATCTGTTATATCAATAGTACCTGGTAATGTAAACCAAACTGACAATTCGATATCAGTGTCTGGTGAATATTGTGATGGTGAAAATTTTACTCGTACTTTATCAAGTGAACTTTCCCCAGATGCAGGTACTCTAACTAATTTACAAATTGAAAGGTGTGTTAAAGAAAGTTCGCTGGTGATAATTGGTGATGACCCTAGTAGGGTTGAGTATATTTTTAGTAACACTATTGTTTGTGGTCCAAATAACACTGTTAGAGCCACACTTGAACCTAACACAGGTTTCGAGATTGAAGGTTGTGATACTCAAAGAATAAGGGTTACTGGTGATGTTGGTTCTAAGGTTGAATTTAAAACTATTATTAGTAACAATGGTCTTTCAGGTTTAACTAATGTAATAACGATAAATGGTGTTTCACAAAGTGAAAGTATCTCAACTTATAGAAGTTTCATAATTCCATCAAATGGTTATTTCGTTATTGTTTGGACTGTGTGCGCTAACAACACTAACGGTGTTGGAGATGTTTGCGTTCCTGTTAGTGCTATTTTAGATATTAAATATAATAATATAACCATTGGTGATTTCGAAGCTAATGCGTGTAATTAATTAATGGTATGGAGTGTAAAAATATAAATGGTGAGGTAATTAAATCCTTCCAATTTGGTGATGATGGTATTGTTTATGGTTTTGATGATATCAATATTAAATCATCGGTTGATAATAATTGTTGCAACTCTTTAAACCACCAATTTGATTCTGTTGATGGTGTTTGTTATTGGAAAAAACCGTGTGAATTTGATGATGATGTTAAAATATTAATATCACCAGATGGGGATGATGGGCTTTTTTACCAAGTAAATGAAAATGATGATTGTAAATTAACTATTGAGTTTGATTATTTGATTGAGTTAAATTGTGGTGCTTTAAGTGAATGTTTAGCGGGAAATGAGTCTAATGAAAATGAGGTTGGTGTCATTAATGGTAAAATATCGAATAATGATGCGTTAATTAATGAAGATGATGAATCTATAATAGCGTTAAATTCTGATTTTAAAAGGGTTCGTGAGGCTTTTGAGATTAAAATTAGTGATGGTGTTTTAGAGTTAGAAGTTTTAGATGATAGACTAACATTTAATAATAGTGAGGTTAGTAGAGTGAATAACTTACTTAACGATGAGTCTGACCCAATAACTAAGATTAATTATAATAACACATTAACAATTTTAAAAAATGAGATTGACATTATTAATGTTGAGAGAGATACTGTTAAAGGTGTTAACCAAAATTTAGATATTGAATTACAATCTAGGATTAATTATTATGGTAGTTCGATAAATAAAGTTAAATTTGTTAAATATTTAAAGATATCTGAAAGTGCGGAGTGGGGTTTTGATTTGGAATTAGTACCACCTAAAATAATGTTAGCTGATATTTTAACCAATCTTAAGTTAAGCATGACTTTAGACGTACTTACTAATATTGATAGTGTTGTTTCCACTAACACCAATTTTGAGACCCCTCAAGTTTATAGGCCTATACTCACTGAGAAACTTTATGATGTTGACGACCTTACTGAGTATTTTAATAACTCTACGAATACTGGATTATTTTTAAATAATGATTCGGGTGATTGTAATTTTATTATTAACTCAATTAATGAAAACTTAGCTGGTGAAGTTAGCTTCACTAAGTTAGAGCAATCTTTAAACTCACAATGGGTTCATTTTAAAATGGAGATTGAGGATTCGAATACACTGAAATTAATTGAGAATAAGTATTTAAAATTAGGTTTATACGTTGAAAATAGTTTATGTGAGTTATCAATATTATTAGATAACGTTGAGTTTAATAGGTCTTGTAGTGTAATTGAAAAAACTGAGACATTTATAAACACATGCCCATCATTTGAGTTAAATAGAGTAATAGATAATAAAAAATCTTGGGTTAGTAATGATAATGTTGAGAAAAGAAAATTCTTATTACCTAAGAGAGAAACTGGTTATCTTATAAATAATTCTAAATTAGGTATTAATAGTAAAGAGATTGATATAAATTTAAACCCTAGTTTAGCTATTGAGAGTGATTTCCAAAGTTTTATAAAAAATAACCCTTGTTTGATGGACTCATTCTCTGGTGTTTTAACGACTAACATATTTACTGCTGGTATTACTATAAATGAATTTAAGGATATTTTATATTCGGAGTTAATAGATGTTAAATCTAGGAAAACAATTAGTGGTTACCCACTCCTAAAAGCCTTATACGATGCTTATTTGAATAGTTACGCTATTTGTGGTGTCAACTCATCTAAATTAAGTTATACCACCATGAATGACTTCATTTCGTTGATTGGAGCGTATTGGGTGGATTTAATCGAACAAGTTATCCCATCAACCACTATTTGGGGTTCAACTTATAAGTATAATAATACAATTTTTGATAATAATAAGTTTAAATATAGAAAAAGTAGTTTATTCAATTGCACACCATCTTCAACACCGACATTACCTATAATAGGTATTAATAATAATGTTGATGCTGATATCACATCGTATTATTATGATGATAAAAATGATGGGGTCTTGGTTGAGGAGTCAACAAAATGTAGTACTGTTTATATTTCACAAATTAATGATGGGTCTGAATTCATAGGGAGTGTGAATATAGTTGGATGGCAGTATCAGAATATCCGACTTAGAAATTCTGGTGATGTGATAATATTAAATGAATCAGAGAGTTCAACAATACAAAAATCAATATAATATGCCATATTTAGTAAAGAAAGTAGAAGGGGAGATATTTAATAATTTCATAGGTGAAAATTATTTTTATAAAAAATTAGTTGGTACTATAGGTTTAGAAGATTATGTGAAACTTAATAATTTTATTGGTTTCACTCAAAATTTCTCAAGTGTTATTAAAGTTGGTTTAATTAGTAGTAACACTAAAAATAAATATGGTCTTAAAAGTGGTGATAACGTAATAAATTTAGAAATATCTTACTAATGAGGAGACAAGAAAATATATACGTGCAAACATCACATTCTTGTGTTAGGAATAAGGATATTTTGACCGTTAACACAAGTTCTGATGTTTGTGTATTCAAATCATCTAACTTTGTAATGAGTGGTGCTACTAATGTTTTATCTGGGTTAACTAGTTCTAGTGATTCAGTACACATTATTGATGGTGATTCCAATATTGATTTATCACTATTATTTACCACTAACACAAGTGGTTTTATGGGTAATTCGGAATTACTATTTAAGTTTAATTTACACAAATTAAGTAGCGATAATGTTTTTAAAAGTACGGTAATATACTCATCACCATTTAAAACAGGTGATGAGCTATATAACAATGCCTTTATTTTCCAAAATTACATACCTATAACTAATTTAAATTTAGATGGTGAGTATATTTTAAAAGGTGAGTTTTCATACCCAATATGCACTGATATTCTAGGTAGGTTAGGTTTAAGACATTTTACTAACACAAATGAAGTTGGGTTACCATATGGTAATTTTAATGAAGATTTTGATTATTACTTTGTTGCGATAAAAAACGCTAATTCTCCAATATTTAACCTAACACCTAATGGTGGTGGTCCTATTGGGGTTTTAACAACTGAAAGTTTCTTCCCATCAGGACACACTGTTTTTTTAACGTCACAAACGATAGGTGGGTTTCCAATTGTAACTTTAAATGGTTTAACATTAGCGATTGAAGATGATTATCTTTTTACTAACGATAACACTATATCATTATTAGGTTCAACTTATCATGGTGATATACTAACGATAATATTCGTTGCTGGTTCCACTGGGAATGGGTTGCAAAATGATGTGATATTAATTAATAATGTAATACCTAGCGGACCGTTTAACGGTGAGGGTGATAATTCAATATATTTAAACACTGATTCTGGTAAATACGAGGTATTCACAAAAACATCACCAATTGATAACTCTAATGTTATAATCAGTTTAAATGGTGTTACGTTAACTAATAATATAGACTACTTTCAATCAATTACTAATCGAAAGAGGTTCATTTTAGAAGGTAGTTTACTAATCGGTGATGTAATAGCAATATTTTATAATTCATTTGGGAGTTATGTTGGTTCTATTACTGAACCTATATTTGATGTGAGTTGGAATACTGATGATTATCCAGATAAGAATAATGGTATTTTCACCTTACAATTATCGGATACTAATGATTTTACTAATATTTTATATTCAGTGGTAAAACCTTATGAAGTTGGTATTAAAGTATATTCAGCAACTTTAGAAGTTTCGGGTGATATAGGTGATAAGAGGTATTATAGGGTCGTAAATCAAAAAAATTACATAACATTAAGTGGTGATGTCATTGAGTCAATTGCATACAGTGAGGTCATTCCATTAATAATTAACACAAATTCATTAAATTCTTACTAAATATAATTGACTATTGAGTATTTATTATTAAGATATAAAAACAATTTAAAATTATGAGTTATATAATAAACACAACTAACCCATTTGTTAGTACTAAATTAACCGAAAAGGGTCGTGAAAAATTAGCAAAAGGTGAATTAACCTTCAACTCTTGGGCTATTGGTGATTCTGAGATTAATTATGAAAGAGCGATATTAACAAATTCATATCCATTAGATGAGGCGTACTCTAGAATCGATAAGATTTTAAAACCAAAAGATAGGCAACCAAATATTAAGTATTTCGTAAATACTGGTGGTGAAACCCCATTAAACTCACTTCAACCGTCTAACATTAAAACGATGAAAATTGTTGTGAATAATGAGGCAACTGAAAGAGGTTTTTTCGAGGGTAATCCAGATGCTTATGTTACTTTAAGCGGTACACCGTATACCATATTAAGTGAGATAGTTTTAGCTACAACTTTTAGTGGCGGGACATCATTTGATATTGGCGTTAGTGGTGCTACTCAGGGTAATTTAATTTTAATAAAATGTGGTGAAGAGATTAATGGTAATAATATGCCAGTACCACATTTATGGTTTAAAGCTCAATCAGTTTCTAATACAATCATTAATGTTGATAGGGAATTACCTAATTTAACTTTAAGTGGTAATGTACAAGTTATCGTATATGATGGTGGTGAGATATCTGACAGTTCTTTTAGTGAGAATAACACAACGGCTTATTGGGATACTGGAACACTATCATTTGATAGTAGTTGTGATATAACTAGGGAAGATGTCCCTGTTTTTAATATGAATAATGTTTTCATGGAAACTATGTTAGGTATTAGTGGTGTTAATTACGAGGACCACACAAGATATGGTTCGTATGAATACATTGGTTTAGGTGAGCAATATCTAGAGTTGGGTAATGATAATGGGGGTTTGGTAAATGAAATAACATTTACATGTGATGAGATAACTGGGATTGGTGGTTATGATGGGTATGATAAATCATTTGCGGTTATTCACTACACTAATAATACTATATCTAATTTATATGGTGAGTTTTTCTATATTAATAACACTAATAATAAGAATTTAAAGGTTCAAATACCTGATTTGATGTACCATAGAAGAAATTCGGTTGGTAGCGGTAGTGGTACTACCATGGGTATGACTTTTATTTCAAGTGGTAATATAAAATTAATTGGTACTTCCAATATTCAATATTATGATTTAATTGAGAGCCCTACTTTAATAATAGATGGGACTCCATTAATTGTTGGTAAAGTGTTTCCACAGTTAAAAATAGTTGTTTTTGAGGATGCTGAGATTATTAGTGCTATATCTTATAAATCTAATAGAAATTGGACACTACCTAGTTTACTAACTAATTTAGCGTCACCATCTGGTGGTGCGTCAACGGGTTTATTACAAAATGGTGAGACTATGTATATAACTTATGGTATTGAAAATAATAGTGGTGTTGGTTATACATCAGCATTACCATGTCAGAAATATGGTAGAATTAAAAATAGTTTATCAACAGCTAAGGATGTTCAATTTAGGTTAGAGGGTGTTAATTTATTACCTTATTTGAAGAAAATTGAAGATGTTGGGTATGATAATACTGGTTTCTATGGGTATGAGTTTAAAGTTATTTATCAAATAGTAGCTGATGATTCTAGACCTACATCGGATGGTTGGAAAGTTTTGGATTACACATCAACTAATATTACTGGTGGTGTTAATGAAACGATAGACCCATTATTATTAGAGTCTCAAAATCACAATGATAACAACCAAGTAATTACAATATTAGATGATGATATCGCATTACCATATAATTTAATTGATAAACTAAATTTACCACCTATTACTCAACCTGAATTATTACAATTTGGTGATGAAAGGTTTTTTTATGGTAACATTCAGACATTCATTGGTGCTACGATATTTAAAACTATATTTGACATTAGAATTGATTCTAGTCAATTCACTAAAACCACTAACCCTACTAGAAGTAGTGATTTCTTAACCAACCCACCTAGCATTAAAGTGAGTGAGATTGGTATTTATGATAATAACAATGAGTTGGTTTTAATTGGTAAACTAAGTGAGCCATTAGAATTAGGTGGTGGTAATACAATAATGGTAGAGCTTGGTATCGACTTTTAATTATAATTACTTAAAAATATTAATAATAAATAAAAAAATAAAATATGGGTTACATACAAAGTGCAACAACTGTTACGGTTATAGCGAAATTAACGCCATTTGGTAGAGAAGAATTGTTATCAAAGAGTAATAAAATAATTACGAACTTTAGTTTAGGTGATTCAGACGCTAATTACTACGTATCTAATATATTAGAAAGTGGTGAAGTACCGAGTATATCTGGTGAAATTGGTGTTTTAGGTAGTGTTAATAATAGCTCACCAACTAACTACAAAATAAGGGATAAGGTAATAGTAAACTCTATCGGTGATTTAACTAAACCAGTAGAACCTAATGCGGGTAAAATAAGTAGTACTTTAAGAAGTGTTGGGTTTAAAAATTTAGTATCACCAGATGTTAATTTTAAGTTAATTAGTAAAAATGATTTAATTTCATCCAGTGGTAACTTATTTAATTCACTAGGACTACCTATAACTGTCACTCAGAAAGCTTTATTTAACACAGTAAGCGATGCTAACGGTGGGTTTTCGGATACTGGGATAGCATTACTTAATGTTAACGAAGGGTTAGTAATAGATATTAGTAATTTAGAGTATGGTGAGATAATAGATGGTAAGACTGTTAAAATAGAATTAACAACTTCAACTAGTACATTTACTATTTACTCAACATTCCAATCTTCATTAACATCAAAAACAACGCAAGATGTTAATATTAGGGAATCATCAATAAAAAGTGGTTTAATTGGTAACAACATAGCGTTCTTATTCTGCGATGCTATTAAAAAGCCAAATAACAACCCATTGAAAAGTTGGGGTACTGGGTACAATTTAAATAAACCATTTAGTGTTAATAATAAAGAATTATTTAACTTAACAACTAACAATACGATACAGAAATACGCTGATACGCCAGTTGGGTTAATACATTTGGATAAGGGTTTAATAGTTATTAATAACCAAAGCATTTTAGATTCGTTAGATGCATCTCTAAGTGTGAGTGTTAGTTTTGATAGTCTATCAACCGAAATGTCACAAGATATCATATGTATTGTGAATAGAGGTGAATTTATAGCTTCTAAAAATCAAACTTACAGTAATGGTGATTTGATTAGGGTTAGTGAGGTAGGTTTATATAACTCAAATGGTAATTTAATAGCGATAGCTAAGATGAACAAACATATAACGATAGGGACTAACCAATTTATGGCTTTAGGTGTTAAAGTTACTATATAATATTATTTAATAACCTTTATTTTATTGGTTTATTATTTACATTAAGTGAAAAAAGTTATGGTAGAAAATGAAAAGAAGTTTATACTTGGGTTAGATATATCAACCAAAACTATAGGTATTGCGCTATATGAGGATTTTGGTAGTTATGGGAAATTAGTTTTACTACACCATGTAACACCAAATGTTAAACCAATTCCAACAAATAAAATGGAGTTGTTATTCCTAAAAGGTGATATATTTGAAAATGATTTTTTAAAAGATTACACAAATTTTAATATCCATAAAGTTATTATAGAGGAACCATTGTTAAGGTCCAATAATGTTAATACTGTCGCAACATTATTAAAATTTAATGGAATAGTTTCTAGGGCCATCTATAAGATGTTAAACGTGGTACCAGAATACGTATCATCTTATGACGCTAGGAAATATGCTTTCCCAGAATTGATGGCGATTAGAGAGGTTGATAAAAAGGGTGTTAGGTATAGCGATAAGAAGTTATCCACCCAAAAACCAGTTTTGTTTGGTGGGTATAAATGGGACATTGATAAAAAAAGCGTTCTATGGGATAAGGTTGCTGAGACTTATCCACAAATAAATTGGATATACAACAAAAAGAATATTCTAACTAAAGAGAATTTTGATATGGCAGATAGTGTATGCGCAACTTTAGGGTATATGAAGAAAATGGGGTTGTGGGAATAAAATTAAATTAAAAATTATATAATTAAATAGGTTATGTAATTTTTTTTTGTATATTTGCATAATGTCACAATTAATTTTAGGTATATTAGGTAATTTTTTAGGTGTTGATAGAGGTCATAACCACGATTCAGGTCAAATAAAATTTGACTGTCCATCTTGCGCTGAAATTAATGGTAGTGAAAAAAGTGTGGGTAAGGGTAATTTGGAGGTAAACATTAATAAAGGTGTTTTCAAATGTTGGGCGTGTTATGAAACGAATAACATGAGTGGTTCAATTTCTAGGTTAATTAAAAGGTTCGGTAGTCGTAGAGATTTTGATGAGTACGTTTTAATAAACCCAAATTACAACTATGATAAGGAATATGTTATTGATGAGTTAAAAGAATTATCATTACCTGATGGTTTCACACCATTAGCTTCTTGTGATGAAAAACTATTCCGCTTTTCCGAAGCGTCCAAATATTTAAGTAATAGAAATATAACTCATGATATTATAGAAAAATATAATATCGGTTTCACAACTATTGGTGAATACGCTAATAGAATCATAATCCCATCATATTGTGCTGATGGTAATTTAAATTTTTTCGTTGGTAGAGCCTTTACTAAGTGGGGTAAACCAAAATATCTTAACCCTACGTTTAGAAAAGAGTTGATAACATTTAGTGAGAACTTTATTAATTGGGATGCTACAATATATTTAGTTGAAGGTGTTTTTGATGGCATCGTAATACCAAACTCAATACCTTTATTAGGTAAGGTATTACCAATTGAGTTATTATATAAATTACAAACTAAAGCAAAGGGTTTAATAGTTGTGGCCCTAGATGGTGATGCTTATGAGGACGCTAAAATAATTTATAAGCGTATTAACACACTAAACCTATATAACAGGGTTAGAATGATTAAATTAAAAGAAGCTTATGATTTATCATTAATCAATGAAAAGTTCGGTAGGAAGGCTATTATAGCTGTATTAAAGACTGCTAATATTATTCCAGAGAGTGAGTTATAATTAATGGTTTTAATAACCAATTCTATCATCATCGTATTCATCATAATCATCCATCTCAAAATCCACATCATTAGACGTTTTAAAAACTTCGATATTAATAATTTTCGCTCCAAAACCTTGATTTAATAGTGAAATCTCATTTTCGTGAGGGTGTTGCATTTTATTTGATAAAGTGGCCATTACATCTACCAATTTTTTTGGTGCTTTAACAGTTAGCATGTAAGGTTTACCACCGCCAACATGACTAGCTTGGTTATGTGATTGCTCTAGTTCACGTCTATTTATAACATAATGGGTACCAACCTCATTATAATTCAAATCTTTTTTATTTTTTAAAAAAACCACTCTATGTAGTGTAAGGGTATTTGGTAACCTATCCACAATCTCCAAATTTTGTTTAAGAAAATCTTTAGCTATATCCTTATCACTAAAAGCTGTTCTCATACCTAAATCTATTAATTCTTTAACTTGAAGAGGTTTAATACCCATAGAATTCTCTAATAATTTAACCCTTAATGATTCTTTTATAAAAACTATCATAATTTCTTTTAATATAAATACTTGGATTTTAATTAAAAGATTAGTATTTTTGTGATAAAATAAAGCAATAATGGCGAAAATTGAGAAAAGTATGGTCTATTTAGAACCAATAGAACATGTTTATATTCATAGGGAGAGTGGAAAGCGTTTCACATCGGTAACCAAAGTTCTATCTTCAATAGAACCTCATTTCGAGGGTGATAGAATAGCTGGTAATATCGCTAAACAATCAGACTCAAACCCAAAAAAAAACCCAGCTTATATTGGGATGAATAAAGAACAAATATTAGATTATTGGCAAGAGTTGAATGACACTGCTAATATATACGGTACTATGGTTCATGAAATAGTTGAGAGATATCTATTAGCTAATAAAATGTATTTCACTAGCGACCCTTTTGAATTGAAGGTGATTAAAGCTTATGAAGATTTAGAGGTTGATGAAGGTATTGAAATATACCCAGAGAGGATTATGTTTTCAGAAGAGTACGAATTAGCTGGCACTGCTGATTTAAAGATTGATATTAATGAAACATACTTTGATATTGGGGATTGGAAAGGTTTACCAATAGACACACCAATATTCACTAATAATGGTTGGAAAACTATGGCTAGCTTATCACATGGTGATAAAGTTTATGATATGGATGGTAAATTATGTGATATTTTACATTTTTCCGAAATAAAAAATAAAGATTGTTTTGAAATTGAATTTGATAATGGTGAAGTAATAATATCTGACCATGAGCATAGATGGTTGGTTTCATTTATGCGTAGTGGGAATTTAACTGATAAAGTTATGACATCAGAAGAATTATTTGAACACACTAATAAGTTAGGTACTAAAAGATGGTCATATAAAATACCTAAGGTTAAAATATGTAAAGCTTTGGATAATCAACACATTGATTTACCTTTAGACCCTTATTTATTGGGTGTTTGGTTATGTGATGGGGATAAAGATATTACCAAAACGATAATCGTTGATGAAAATGTTTGGTTAGAATTAAATTTGGTAAATGATAAACGTATACCAGATACATTTTTTATGTCATCATATGAACAACGTGTGGGTTTATTACGTGGGTTTATGGATGTTAATGGTCATTATAACAAGTCACGTAAAAGATTTGTTATGTCAACAACTATAGAGTGGCAAGGAAATGAATTTAATAAGTTAGCGTCTTCACTAGGTATTAAAACAACTGTTATTAAATATAATAAAAAGGTTAATGGTGAAATTGTTGACGTAATTGATATTTGCTTTAGTACAGATAATTTAAACCCATTTTTAAGTAAAGAGGTGTTAAATGTTGAGTATAATAATAAAACATTTAAAAATATTATTAGGGTTAGTAAAGTAGAATCAGTGCCAACTAGATGTATCGAAGTGGGAAGTTTAACTAGTACTTTTTTATATGGGTTTAGTTTTAGTGTAACACATAACACAAATAAGGAATTCAATTTCTTCAATAAATTTGGTTATAAAACACTAAACAAACCTTTTGACCATCTCCAAGACTGCCAATATTCTATATATTCAATGCAATTAAGTACTTACGCTTTGATGTGTGAAATGGAAACTGGTATGAAATGTAGACAAATATGGATTGGATATTGGGATAAAGTAAATGAGGTGTTTGAAAAGATACCAGTAATGTATTTAAAGTCTGACGCTAAAAAATTGCTAGACATACACAAGTACACACAATTATATAAATAAATTATGGAAAAAGAATTTTTAAAATTAGTTTCTGATTACAGCGAGATGTTATCAGACAATGGGGTTAATATGAGTAAGGTTAGGTTTATAGATAAACCAATATTCTCATATGATATTGAGAATGACAACGTAGAACCAATTAACTTTTACAATGGTAAAGAAGTTGTTAATGGTAGGATTAAAAAGGGTAGTACTAAATTATTTAACGTGGACATTAAAATCTTAGAAGGTATTTTCAATGATTTAGAGTTAGGTGTTGTAATTGTTTTAGATAAACCATTATCTAAAACATATGTTGACGGTGATTGGGTTTTACAATGGGAAATTGGTTTCTTGGACACACTAATTGAGATGGATAGTGAGTCTGACTACATGCACGATAAACTATTATCGAACCAAACCATTATTGAGATGGTAGACTCTATAAATAATAACCTTTCAAATGATTCTGGCTCACCGATTGATTTTGCTGTCATAAGTGAAAAAACATTTAGAGTTTTAGATAATGAAAAATTAGTTATGTTAATTGATAACTCTTATTATTTAAATAAGATAAAAATTAAGGTTAACTCTAATATAGGTGATAATTTAATTTCCCTTACTAATAGAAATGAAGTTAGGGTATTAAAATTAGTTGGGTATGGTAATTAAATCAATAATACACTTAGCTGACATACATATTAGGACCTATAAATTACACACGGAGTATAACGAATCTTTTAATAAGCTTTATATTAAACTAAGAGAGTATATGTTAGGTTTTGAGTATAATGAGGTTAGAATCGTTGTAGCTGGTGATTTAGTTCACCAAAAAATAACAATTTCAAATGAGCAATTAATCCTATGTTGCGATTTTCTAACTAAACTTTCAAAGATAGCACCAGTTGTGATAATAGCTGGTAATCACGATTTATTAGAGAATAACAAAGATAGGTTAGATTCAATATCACCAATGATTCAATTATTGGATAATAATAATATTAGTTATTTAAAAGAAAGTATATGTTATCCAGATGAGAACATTGTTTGGTGTAATTACTCTATTTTCGAAGAAAACGCTAGACCGAACATAGAAGATGGTAGAGCTAAATATGGTGATAAAACATACGTTGGTTTATTTCACGGTCCAATAATTGGTGCTAAAACTGATGTTGGTTATGAATTTGAACATGGTACGTCATTAGAATATTTTGATGGTTGTGATATGGTATTGTTAGGTGACATACACAAACGCAGTGAGTTCAACCATAATGGTATCCCAATTAAGTTTTCTGGTTCATTAATCCAACAAAATTTTGGTGAAACGGTATCTAAACATGGTTATACAATTTGGGATGTTAACACTAAAAGTAATGTTGATTATGAGTTAGAAAATGATTATTCGTTCTACCATTTTAAAATAACTTCGGTTGATGATGTTCAAAATAATGTTGAAAAATTAATAAACGAATAATGTTAATAGAGATTGATGATAAGTTAATTAGTGATATTAAAGAATATTGTGAGTTGAATGATGTTTTAGACACAACATTATTCATCAGTAAAGCTATTAGGGTTGGTTTTAATAGTATTAAGTATGGACATAGAGTTACAATACCGATTAAAAACAAAAAAGTGGAACCACCAAAGGTTATTGACGTGATTAAAATTGAAAGTGTTAAAATTAATAAGGTTAATAAGGTTAATAAAAATATTTACGGAGAAGATGAATAAAATTATAAATATTCCTCAAAGTGCTAAAATTAAAGTACATTGGGGTGATAAAGGTGAGAATTACAGTCGTGAGAATAAAATTAAAGTTAGAAATGATTTCGCAAAAAAATACGGGGTTGATAAAAATAACGTTAATATAATTTTCAGACCTTTTAAGGTAAATTCTAAAGGTGAGTTAATAGAGGTTAAAGGAGCTTCTATTGATAATATAATGGATATTTCATATCAACGTAGCTTGATGAAGGAATGGTTCGTTAGGGAAGCTAAAAGTGTTGATTTAGATAGGTTAATGAAATTAGATGATAAGGTAAATAATTCATTAAATATTGATTTAACACAAAAAACACATAGGTCTTGGAATTTGAAGTGGTTAATGTTAAACAATTTCTTATGTTATGGTCCAAAACAAAACTTCATATCATTCGCTAATTTAAAAGGGCTTAATGTTGTAACGTCAAACCCATCAAATCAAGGTGGTAAATGCGTTAGGGCAAACACTAACATAAAAATTAGTTATAATGTTGATGACATAGTAAAAAAACTAGGTTTCCTACCAGATGAATTGAAATAATTAACGATAATTTTAAGAAGAAAATAAATGAATAAAGAAATAACAATTGGTGAATTAAATTCTATATATGAAAAATATGGTGATTTAAACTTTAAGGTTGAGACACCATATGGATATAAAGATATAACTTGGTGTGGTATAACCGAAGAAAATGCTGATGTATATCGTTGTGAACTTGAAGATGGTAAATACGTTGAGGGTGCTGATTACCATAGGTTAAAAAAAGAGGATGGGGATTTCGTTCTTTTAAAGGAAGTTGAGGTTGGTGAGTCGATTCAAACAGTTAATGGGATGTCTAACGTTAAATCCATTGAGTTGATGTCTTCCAAAGATACATTATATGACATTCAAGTGGCTGAAGTTCATCAATACTACTCCAATGGTATAGTTTCACATAATACAACTTTTAGTGTTGACGCATTAAAATTCTTATTTTTTGGTAGAACAACTAAAACTGATAAGAATGAACAAATTTTTAACTCATATACCGATGAAAATGAGTTGAAGGTTAGAGGGATGATTGAATTCGATGGTAAGGAAATTATAATCGAGAGAAAGATGAGTAGAACGCTTAAAAAAGAAGGTGGTTGGGCTGTGAAGAATCAACTTAATTATTTTGAGTTATTACCAGATGGTGATGAGGTTTTATTGAATGATGAGGATAGCAAGGCTTCAACTATGACAATTCAAAATACGATTGGTTCTGAGAAAGATTTTGATATTACAATATTAGCAACTGGTGGTAACCTTGAGGATTTAATCGACTCAACACCAACTGAGAGTGGTAAATTATTAACTAAATTCATTGGTCTTGAAATAATTGAGTTGAAAGAAAAATCAGCTAGGGATATGTACAATGAATTTGCTAAAACTAAAACTGCTAATATTTATGATATTACAACATTATTTGATGAGATAAATGATTGTGGTGAGAAAATTGAGTTACTAGATATTGCATTTAGTAATCAAAACGAAACTATGGGAGTATTAAATGGCAAGCTTAGTAATTTAAATGAATCTAAAGACATTAAATTATCATCCAAAAAGAATGTTAATGAGAAAATATCAATTCTAAACCCAGATACTTTAGAGAGTAAATTATCAGCTATTGGTTTGGCTGGTAAAAATAAAAATGTTGAGATTGCAAATTTAAATGTTGAGATTAAATCATTATTAGCTGTTGATTATGATGAATCTAAATATTTTAAATTAATTGAGGATAGAGCGATTATAAATAATGAAATATCAAATTCTGGTCTGGATAAACTTAGAATTGAAAAGTTGGTTTCAGATTTGGAAAATGGTGAGTTATGCCCTACATGTAGTAGACCGTTAGAGGATGTGGACCATTCTACTGAGATAAAAGATAATAAGGCGTTATTACTTATTAAAATTGGTGATATTATAAAATTTGAAGCTAAATTAATTGAAATTAATAAGGTTATTGAGGATTTAAATACAAATAAATTATTAGTTGATAGGCGAATGAGGTTAGAAAACCTACTTGGTAAAAATGAATTGGAGTTAGCGCAATTAAAGGTTGATTATGTTGACCAAAATAAACTTTTAACTGAGTATAACTTAAATAAAGATTCCATAGAATTTAACTTAGACGTTGATTTGATGGTTTCTAAGATTAAATCTGATATTCAGATTGAGGAATATAATAAATCTGAATTACTTAAAAAAATAAGTGAGATTGAAACTTTATTAAGGGATAAGAAATTATTAATTGAGAAAAACAATGTTTTAGTTTCCAAGATTAAGAACGAGGAAGAGGTTGATAAGATATTTAAAGTTTACATTGAAATGGTTGGTAAAAAGGGTATTAGTAAACTAGTGTTAAGGTCAGTATTACCTATCATAAATTCTGAGTTATATAGATTACTTGATGAGTCTTGTGATTTTAATATTGAATTAATTATTAACTCAAAAAACGAAGTTGAGTATTTATTAGAAAAGGATGATATTTTAAAACCTTTAAAATCTGGTAGTGGTTTAGAAAGAACCATAGCTAGTTTGGCTTTAAGATGTGTTTTAGGTAAGATGTCACACCTACCAATGCCAAATTTCATTACGTTTGACGAAGTTTTGGGTAAAATAGCTGATATTAATATTGAAAAATTGAAACCAATGTTTGAGAAGATACGTGACATGTACGAGATTGTATTTTTAATCACACACAACGACATTGTGAAAGATTGGTCTGACAATATAATATCAATAACCAAAACTGATAATATATCAGAAATATACGTTAAGTAAGAATTTTATATGTATATTTGTATTAATAATAAAGATAAGGAATATGGGTTTAAAAAATTATTTGTTAGTTAGTTTAGGTGCTATTGATGGTATTAAAGAGGATTTATTAGAAATTTCTGAAGGTCACCCAAAATATATAAACGCTAAAAACGTTTTTATGAGCACATTTAAATCAGGGTTAAATTGTAATGAGATTAAAACTTATTTAAACTCTATTGAGGGAAGAACTTTTTTCATTTCGGAAATAAATAAGAAAACTTTAAGTGTTTCATTAGGTAGTAAGAAATTCGATGAGCATCTTTTCGGTGATTACATTGATTACATAAACACAGTAGACATTTCAGAATCTTACGATGATTTAAATGGTAATCCATTCAGTGCCACAACAACTGAAACCCCAATTTTTAAATCAGTAAACACTAAAGGTTCAAATTTAGACATTAGGTTTATGACAGATTCTGAAATTGAGGAATCAATAGATTTATTATTAGATAAAGGCTTTTTTAATTTAACTGAGTATGATAAAAACTTACTAGTTAAATTAAACAGTATAAAAAAATAAATCTTTACTTTTATGTAACATTTAGTATGTTATATAGTTAAGTATAAGGTAAAATTAATTAATTAATTTAATGAGGAGTAATTATGTTAATCTTGATAATACTGATAGTGTGATTAAGTATTTTAAGGAAATTAAAAAAGTTGATTTATTAACAATTGACGAAGAAGTGGAGTTAGGTAATAGAATCCAGAGTGGTGATGAAAAAGCTGTTAACGAATTAGTTGAGGCAAATTTAAAATTTGTGATTTCAGTAGCTAAAGAATATCAGAATAGTGGTGTTTTATTTAGTGATTTAATCAATGAGGGTAATTATGGGTTAATAAAAGCAGCCTATAGGTTTGACCCAACTAGAGGTTTTAGATTTATTTCATATGCTGTATATTGGATTAAACAATCTATCATGCAATATCTAAATGAGCATGGTAGAACGATTAGGTTACCAGTTAATGTTATTAGTAAGATTAACTTAACTAAAAAACATATGGCTAGTTTTGAGTTCGAGAATGGGAGACTACCAACGGATAATGAAGAGATTGACTTTAATGGTGAAAATTTAATATTCGAGGAGATTAACGTTTCCTCTTGTAGCTCTTTGAATGATTATATAAATGAAGATGGTGATGAGTTATCTGATTTAATATCCGATGATATAAATATCGAGGATTTAATAATCAATAAAACTGATAGCGATAAACTAAGAAATGCTTTAATTGAAACATTAAAAGTTTTGAATGTTAGGGAGAGAGAAATCATCAGCTTTTATTTTGGTCTAGACTATGAATACGAACCTATGACCTTGGAAGATATTGGTGATAAGTTTAATCTTACTAAAGAGAGGATTAGACAAATTAAAGAAAAGGCTATTAGAAAGCTTAGACATAACACAATAAATTTACAAAAAATATTAGATAAATAATATGAAGTTACATTTTGGATATTTACTCGGATTATCAGCTTTATTAGTAGCTGGTTGCGCAGCTTTTTTCTCTGTATATGGTCTTAGTCAATTATTTGCTGGAGCTAGTTTAGCTGTTATTATAATGGCATCAGCACTAGAGTTTAGTAAAATAATCGCCACTAGTTTTTTACATATATATTGGAAAGAGATAAGTAAATCATTAAAAATATATTTAACAACAGGGGTTGCCGTGCTAGTCACGATAACCTCTGCTGGTATTTATGGATTCCTATCTAACGCATATCAAATTACAGCGAATAATTTAGACATGTTAAATGGGGAATCTAATTTATATGATAATAAGATTAGACAATTTGATAGTAAGGTAAGCTCAAATAATAAATTAGTTGAGTTGAAATCTAAGCGTGTTAATCAATTGAATAACTCTAGAGTTAGTCAAGAAAATAGATTAGACTTGGGTAAGAATAGTTGGGCGATAAGAAATGATATTAAACAAGCTAGTTCTGAAATACAAACTATGAATTCAGAAATTGATAATTTAGTTTCTGAAAATAACAAACTATTAGATTCAATTTCATCATTAAAAAATGAAAAATTTAAAATAGTAGGTAACTCCAAGGTTGCTGGGGAGATAGGCCCTTTAAAATATATTTCAGAGTTAACTAACACATCTATGGATAAGATAGTTAATTATTTTATACTATTACTAATATTCGTATTCGACCCTTTAGCCATTGCATTGGTAATAGCAACTAATTGGGTTTTCGATAAGAATAGAAAAGCTTTATTGGTCAAACCTGAAGCAAATAAAAATGTAGGTGAGATTAAAGAAACCAAATTAGATTTTGATACTTTAACAATAGAAGAGGATAATAATTTGATTGATGAACCTATCGATACTTTCAAGAGTGTAGAACATTTTAATGAACTTACTAGTAAGACTATAAAATTAGATGAAGAGGTTACAAATGAGGTTGTAAATGAGGTTGTAAATGAGGTTGTAAATGAGGCTGTAAACTTAGATAGTGAGGTTGTAAATGAGGTTGTAAATGAGGAATTAATTGATAGTATTGTTGATATTTTAAATAAGACTAGGAAGGTTCAGAGGGATGATATCAAGGAAATAAGAGAGATTAATGAACGTGATAGAGGTTTCCCAACCTCAATACCCGATATCAAGAATTCGGTTAATAGAATAGACGGTGATATGTTTAATGTTAACGGAGACACTAAAAACATGTTTTATCGAAAATAGGATGGTTAATAAAGAATATAAATTAGGTGAGTCGAATTATATTAAGGTAGTCTCACCTAAAAATAAAATTGTTATTGGTAACTCTAACACTTCCGAAATGAAACATTTTGATAGGTGGGTTAATAGAATATCTGGTGATTATAAGAACACATCAAGTTATACCATTGATTTAAATGGGGTTATCTACGAACATTTTAACCCCAAGTACTTTAGTTATTTTATAAATGATGAATCAGTTGATAACTCAATTATAGGTATTACTTTGGTTAATGAAGGTTATATTAATGTTGAAAATGAAAAAAAAGATAAGTTAACTTGGAATAATGATATTTATATTAGGAAGAGTAGGTTAATTAGTAAAAAATGGCGTGATAAAGAACTTTGGGCACCATATAGTGAGAAACAACTTAATAGTTTAGTTTCATTATGTAAAGATTTATCCATATTATTCGAAATACCGTTAGAATGTATTGGTCACAATGTTGAGATAATGAATCCTAATGGTTTTGATGGTATAATGTTTAGGAGTAATTTTTCAAAATTTAATTATGACGTTTCACCAGCATTCGATTTTAATGAGTTTAATAAAAAAATTGTAAAAAGTAAATAAAAATGAGTATAGAGCAAAATAATGAGCATGACATCACTAGGAAGATGTTAAATGTTATTAGAGAAAATCACACCAAAGGAAACAGGTTAATCAAAGAGGGTTTTGGTGAAAATGGGGTTGGTGATTCCAATGAAAATAAAGCCGTATCACTTAGTCAAGAAGAATTAAATCAAGAACACAACACATTTAGGGATTTGGTTTCAGCTAGAGTTGATTTCACAACATTTAAAATATACCCTGATGTTAGTAATGTAATATTTGGTGGTGTACTACAAAATGGTATGGAGTGGCAATTATCATTAGAAGAATCTAATGGTCTGTATATAACAGCTAATAATTTACAACTTGATGATGAAACCATTAATTTGATTAAAAAACTAAAAGGTTTTTATGATAGATGGGCTGACGAGTGGGCTAAAAAAATAAATACTGAATACAAAAATGGTGATAGGGATGAAAATGGATTATAAAAAAACCAACCGACTGTTAATTGTTATTATGATAGGTTTAATCTTATTAACGGTTTTAAATTGTAATAAATCTAGTAACCTACAAGTTAAAAATAATATTACTGAGCAAAATTTAAAAGCTTTAAGTGATTCATTAAGGGTTAGTGAAAATAAAGTTGGTGATGTTGAATATAGTAAAAATATACTAGTTTCAGAAAAAAAAGATTTAAAGAATTTAAACAGTGATTTAGCTAATGAATTATCAAAAGAGAAGGGTAAGGTTAGTCAGCTAACTAAGTACGTTATATCAATTAAGAATAACCCAAAAGACACTATTAAAGTACCAAACTATATTGCGATTTACCCTAATGGTGTGAAAGGTTTGAAATGGGATTATGAAAAAGTTTACGATTCAGTAAATTATAGAAGAATTTCTGGCGTTTCTAAATATATAGTTGATACAATTAATTTAGAGTTAAGACCTTTAAATACTGAGATAATAAATGATGAGATTAGTTTTGACGTAATACAAGGTTTAAGAGAAAAAGATGGTAATGTTGAGATGTTTGTAAGGTCAAATTACCCTGATTTCTCTCTTAAGGATTTAAACTCAGTTATTATAGACCCTCAAACCCACCCAGTTTTGAGTAAATACACTAAAAAAAGAAGGTTTGGTGTTGGATTTTATACTGGTTATGGTATCTACGTTGATAATTTTAGGGGTACAGCTGGATTAGGAGCCCAATTAGGCGTTGGTTTCAGTTATAATTTATTTAATTTTTAATAAAACCCTTTATTTAGTGTTTTTATGAATTATTTTAATATTTATATGTAAGAACTTAAAAGATATTATAAATGAGTAAAATAAAATTAACTAATTCTCAAGTAAAAATGATTCAGGAGCATGAGGATTCAATTGGAAAACGAATAATATTAAAAATAGATAAGGGTCAGTATTCAAGGTTATTTGAGTCAAAAGAAAAACAAATGACCCTTAATAACGTGAGTGAGGGTATTATGGATACACTTACTAGTGTTGACCCTGAATTTCTATCTAATTTAATAAGTACTTTTAAGAGTTTCATTAACGACCCATCACAAAAAGGGTTATCACCTTTTTGGGTTAAAAATGGTGTTACTTGGGGTGATTATAAAGCATTCCTATTATCAACTGGGTTGTTCACAACTTTAGTTATTGGTGGTAGTGAAGTTTTAAAATTAAATAGAAAATTAATAAATAAATTACCTAAACAAGAAGTTTTAAAGATTATTAAAACAGCTGGTAGACATCTATATAATAAATTCGTTGAGAATAGGTATGATATGGAAAATGGTGGTAAAGTTATTAATGTAGATGGTGAAAAAGTTGATGAGGTTTTATATGGTGATGATTTAGAGTTAGGGAATGTGAATGAATATGGTGATTACCCATCTGGTGCTGAGGATGATTCAAATGCACCTTGGAATCAAAGTGATGCGAGACCAGAATACGAAATGGAGTCACAAGAAAATGTTGTAATGTTAATTAAAAATTATGGTGATTTTGGTTTATTATCTGATAATGATGGTGGTAAATACTACATTGACTTAATGAATTTCCATTATGACCCAAATTCGGATAACGATTTCCTAAACAATAAAATAAATGTTGCGATTGAAAGCGGTGAGCTTGAATTAGACACTAAAGGTACTAAATTATTTAGTGCTAATGTAATATCTAAAATAACTTCATTTAATAAAGAAGAATTTTTGGGTAACACTTTCGATGGTGATAGAGATGAGATTGAACAACATCTTAATAATTTAAAAGAGATGACTACTACTGGTAGCGTTGGGGGTAGTTATGTCCAACCATTGGGTAGGAAATCAATAGTTAGAGGTGGTAAGATGATTGAGGATGGATACGATAAAGATGATAGTAAGAAATTAAGATTCGTTGTTGAGTTAGACATGTATATTGATGGTAATACGATTGAGGAAGCCGAAGCTAAGGGTTTTGGTATTACTAGAATGATAAATAAAAAATTTGATGTAAATGCTAGAGTAACTAACATTCAACCAAGGAAATTTGGTAGTATTGGTGAGAATTTTAAAAAAACGGATAGTCAAGTTTCTTTTGATGATTGCACAAAATTAAATAACAATACGGTAGCCCAAGATGGTGGTTGTAGTGTTGGTAGTGTTGATGATGTTGTTAAAATTGAGGGTTTTTATGAATCAGTTGCATTAAAAACTGGTAGAACTGTTAATGAAGTTAGAGAAATAATTAAAAGAAATAAAACTAAAAATAATGGATAAGGATTTAATTAAGAATGCCCTTTTTGAAGCGTTTGTTAAACATAATTCAACTCAAGGTACTGAAAAAGTTCAGAAGGATGAAGATGAGGTTAATAAAGAGTATTACGATGAGGTTACTAAAAAAATGGCTGACTACGCTAAAACTGATGATAACGAGTTAGAAGATGGTGTGAAGATGAATTATGAGGGTTCTGAAAAAGAATATCATGATGAAATGGAAATCAGAAATGGGCAAGAAATGCTTAAATATGACAGAGAGCCTAGCGAAACGTTCAAAGATAGAGCAAAAAAATCTTTAACTGGTGATTCAACTATGGGTAATGCAGTTAAAACTGGTAAATGGAACCCTGAAACTGGTGAGGGTAATGGTAACACTGAATCGGTTTGGGGTGCGTCTAACGATAACTTCGGTTCTGAATTAGTAGCTACAGTAAAATCCTCTAACGATAAGCGAAATAAAGCCACAGTACCAACTACACAATTTGGTGATGATATTGAGGTTTTACCAAAAGGAACTAAAACCGTTGGTGGTGGTAAAAAAATAGCGGTTGAAGGTGCTTCAAATGAAAAAGATAATGTTAATGAAACATTCCATATTGGTTTCGAAGCTAATAAAGGTGATACTATCGAGATGAAGAATAAGAACGATGATAATACTTATTTAGTAACTTATGTTGATTCTGTTAACGGAATGGATAGATTTAAAGATAAGAAAGGTAATTGGGTTACAACTGATGGTATGGGTAGTAATTGGGTATTTAAAAAAATTAATAATTTAAAAGTGATGGAAGGTATTAAAAGATTAAGATTTAAAAGTGAGTTCAACGGAGTTTCTAACGCATTAAATTTAATCCCAGAAAGTTATAAGGTTGATAATAAAATCTTTGAAATGACTGATGGTAATGAAACTTATAGAGTTAAATGGGAAGGAAGTTTAACAGAAGGTCAGGGAATTGTTGTTTCTGGTACTAATAAAAAGTTAGTTAGTGAGGAAATGAGTAAGATGAAACATTTAATCGCTTATAGCTCATTAAATACTTTAGGTGCTGTTAAAGGTAAGGATAGGATTGATGAGAACAATAAATTAAATGAATTAATTAATAAAACTAAAGAATTAAGTAAAAACAAAAAATAGTTATTAAAAGGTTAAAAACCTAATTTAATAGAACTATAATAGTTTAAATAAAAACCCCTTAAATAGGGGTTTTTTCGTGTACGCTATTTATATTTCAAATGAAAATTGTAAATTATAGTAAAAATGGATGAAATAGATAAAACTAAGGGTTTTCTATTAGCGTTAAATAATTCAAAAAATACACACCACATTTATAATGTTTGTAGAGATAATGGAGTTGATTTTTTAAGAGTTGATTTATATTTGGATTTTATTTTTAGTTTAAATAAATTAACGCAAGAAACATATTTAGGTGATGACGTTTCACCACCACATATCCAAAAAATTCATTTTGATTGGGTTTGGAATCGAGTATGTGATAGTTTTACATGTGAGAATATTTATTTCCACCACAATCAAGAATTATATGAATACTTTAAGGATTTTTTTAATGAGGTTTTTTACTTTTTAGAAGAGCCTGATAAATATGATATTAAGACTAAAAAAAGTGTTGAGAGGGTGTGGAAACAATTGTTTAATTATAGAATAGATAAAACAAAATTAGATGTGGAAATGTTTTTAATGTTATACTCAGTTTTTAATAAATCTTTTAAATAACCTTTATTTTCATTTTAAAATTGTTAAGTTTAAAATAAAATAAAAGTAAATGGAAAAAATAGTTAACATAATGAATATTAAACTATCGTTAGATAGAATAACACTTGAAGGTGAGTTAGAAAATATTATTAATGGGAATTTAAGCTTAGGTTTGAAGTCAGATAATATTGACCGTGTGTTAGGTGAGTTAGCGTTAAATGAGATTAAATTTAATAAATGGGTGTTATTAACTAAAAATGCTGAGGACCCGTTAAATAACGTAAATATTAATAAATAGAAGCTTAATGGTAGGATTTTTAAACAGCGTATTAATATTACTATACATATTATCAATTTTAAATTG
>Ga0335398_10000073_pt1 | contig 139221 bp, 93 predicted proteins | sample BON03_FD_205742 | JGI IMG/M metagenome (GOLD analysis project Ga0335398, IMG submission 205742) | Freshwater microbial communities from Lake Bonney liftoff mats and glacier meltwater in Antarctica - BON-03 (spades assembly) (version 2) | ecosystem: Environmental > Aquatic > Freshwater > Ice >...
TTGAGTTCTACGCTTCGAGCAGGCGATATTGTTGTTGCCGATTCGTATCACTGCACGTATTGGTTCATTGCCTTTTGCATGAAGATGGGCGTTCATGTTGTCATGAAGAATCATCACAAGCGAGACGACAACCCGTTCGGTACGAAGCGAATCAGTGATACCGAACGAACGGTCAAATGGCCACGTGGGCCGCGTCCGAAGTGGAAGTCAAAAAAAGAATATCGACGCACGCCTGAATTCATTGAGAAGCGATTGAGTGATGTGAAGGCGGATACTCCCGGCTCCCGCTCTGAGGGATTCACCATCGCCAGCACTTTGCTTGATGTGGAAGAGCATCCTGGTGCATGGCTTGGTTCAATGTACGAAGGACGCACGACACCGCTCACGAATACGTCGGTGGCGGACGCCGCTGTCTCGACGCTTTTTACGATCCTGGTCACGCAGACTTTCAGGAGCCGCACAGTTATGATAATCCTCCACAGTGGTCGACCTCGGACGCCGGTCTGACATTTATAAACAGACTCCGCATCCATCTGCCTGACCTTATGCAAATGGAAATAGAAGAAACTGTACATTCCCATTCAAGCGCTGCACCGCAAAGTCATTCGTGAATTACTGGTGCAGATGATAAATGCATTGACTGGAATAATGCGTCAGGCGCGTGTCGCAGAAGTGAGTAGCATGAACTCGATGATTCAAGCGATTGCAGCCGCAATCACAACGCGTTTTTTGACTTTTTTTTCAGCAGCACTTTATCTGACACTTGCCGTTTCTCTCCATCAAACCCCACTTCTGGCGCGGGTGTTAATCGAAGGATGTCAAGCCTTCTGCGAACACCTCAGGATGCTCTTGCATCCATTTCTGCATCGACATCGCATTGCCCAAACAGCTATGTGTGGGCAGGACGTGTCGTGAACCAGAGACGGGGATTAACTGCTCCGGGACAAAGCCTGTCTTTCCCTGAATCTCAATACGACGCAAAATCACTTCAAATGTCCCGTGCGAATTCTCGATCAACAAGGACATGAGTGACGAGGCATCGTTTACAAACGGTTCGGACATGCTCAAGCTCCATTTTTGAATCAGAACGTCTACTATGCTTCAGTTCGCCCTGGAGAACCATCCAGGGAACTGCCAAATTACTAGTAAGCGACAGGTAGCCATGCGGTCAGTCGTGCGAAGCAACATGTGCAGGAAATTGAAACCTTCGTGCTCACTCGTCCGCTTTATCACTGACAATCAAAGAGATGAATGTCGATGTGAGGGCCACAGCAAAGACTCCGCACCCTACGACGAAAATCAGAACATCACTACTTCCCATGATAAGCACTCCCAAGCACAAGCGTCCCGAAGCTCAGGATCGATGGCACCCACAATCCCACGTACAACCCCTCTTGTTTACTCCCGGTAAACCAAAGTGAGATCGAGAAAAGAAACGACGCCCCAGCGGCGACGACATAGCCGAATTTCGCCAACTTTCGTTTATTCATTAGTAGCCCCAATTACTTGTACAGACACACTCGCCCCTTAAAAATTCGTTCACAACGTTCATCTTCACTACTCCGCGACGAAGGCTGTACTTTAACTCCGCCTCGCCACCATTCCATGATTTGGCTGTCATCGTGTTGAACGCCGCGACTCGCCAGCTGCAGAGGCAATCCAGAAACATTCTAAATCAAGGTTTCTCAGGTGTACGCCACAACCTCCAGAAGGAATCAGCGGAACGATTCGACCGAATAGGATTGTCGCACTCGGCAAGGCATTGTTACGAATCAGTGGCAGAGCGACCGGACAATCTCAGCGATGTGGACAAGCCATATCAACAAAACAGACTGAAACTTAGTTGGAAACGCAGTGCCGTCTTCCCTAGCCCTCCCCGTAGCCGGACTCGTGAGAGTTCGGACGCGATTTCTTCCGCCGCCCCGCGTAGCCGGACTCGTGAGAGTTCGGACTTCGCCTCACCCAACCGAAGTCTCACGACTCCGGCTACAGAAGGCACCGCTACCAACCGCCGCTGGCTCCTCATCCCCGGCTTCCTCGCCGTCCTCGCGATCATCACGGTCCTGATCGTCAACAACGGCAAACCGAAACCAGACAACGATCTGGCGAGCGGAGAGAATCCGCCATCCAGTCCCGCCTCTCAAATCGAAAATCGAAAATCCCGCTGGCTGGCACGGCTGGCCGGCGGATGCACCAGCACCGGCGATTGCTCCGTTTGATGCGGAGCAGGCGAAGGAGCACCAGCGGGCGTGGGCGGACTACCTGTTGGAATGATGCGGCGGATTTCTGTGCGAAGCTCAGTCGGCAGGACGGGCTGAAGCCGTTCTATTTCCGGGCGGGCACGACGACGAAGTACTGGATTGGTGACAAGGATGACGAACTGGTGCGGGCGGGGTGGTTCGGGGGTAATTCCGGCGGTCGCACGCATGCGGCCGGGGAATTGAAGGCGAACCCGCTGGGGCTATCTGACATGCATGGCAACGTCTGGGAATGGGTGGAGGATGCGTGGGAGCCGACGAATTACGGCAAGTTTGCGGAGAAGCCCGCAATTGACCCAAGCACCCCCATCTTCCGCCTGTTCCCTGCGCGTGGTCCGGGGTGGCAATTGGAACAACACCGCGTCCAACTGTCGAGACGGGGCGTCGATGAGCACATCGTCTACGTCGTCCAACTTGACGACGGCAGCCACATCACCCTCTCCCACGCCGAATTCGCCACCCGCTTCGGCTGGAAGAACGACCCGGAGAACGCCACGCTGTTGAAACTTGACGGCGAGTAGCCGGAGTCGTGAAACTTCGGGGTGCTTGGCTGCGACTGTGCCTGAACTCTCACGAGTCCAGCTACTTCAATCCAACTGAACTCTCACGAGTCCAGCTACGGGAGATCGACATGGAACATCCGCCTTGCGATGCCGACTATCTCAAGCGGTTGCCGCCGGAGTTTTATCGTGGGCAGGCATGCGTCCACTGGTCGCTGACGATTGAGGATCGAAAAACCGGCTGGGTTGTGCCGGTCTTTCACTACAGGTTCCGTGAGTTGTTGGCACACACGATGTTTCGCTACGGACTCTGTTGCCCCGTTTTTTGTCTCATGCCCGATCATATGCACTTGCTGTGGGTCGGGATTCTCGACAGCGCTGACCAGCGAGTAGCGAGTAGCGATGAAGTTCTTAAGGTCACAGCTGAATCTCGTTTTGCAAATGCAAAATGTGTGCCTGCAGGAACAGCCGTACGATCATGTGTTGCGCGACGACGAACGTCAACCTGCGGCTTTGCAGGCCGTCGCGGAGTATATCGCTCGAAATCCGGAGCGGAAGCAGCTGGTCGCTGTGGACGCATTCCGGGAGTACGAATTCTCCGGCTGTCTGGTTCCCGGATATCCCGACTTGAACCCGTTCCAGCCAGGCTACTGGGACTTGCTCGACCGAATCTGTTCGAAACTTCGTAAGCAGGGGCTGGTGCGTGGGGTCTGAACTCTCACGAGTTCAGCTACAGGGTTGTCTGAACTCTCACGAGTTCAGCTACGCCGCCCGGCACGCCACACCCTGCAGCGGACTGCAAGCATGGTGCCGTCGACGAAACGGGTATCGGAAGCGACAGCCCCGACTGCGAGAACTTCGGAATGTCGGCAGACCAAGCAATGAACCGCCTGAACTGATTTTTGAAATCCGGTACGATGGTCAAAGTAAATTTATAATGATGAGATTGCCAACAGCGCGTGTTGACGCAGCCAGGATTTTCCCGGACTGATCAGTAAGGAGCAGGTTCATTTCGATGTCCAGCGCATCGCCTTCCGGCACGTCTTCAGTGACAACCGATATTCGGCACGCAGCCGAGTTACTACGCGCCGGCCGACTTGTCGCATTTCCCACGGAGACGGTTTACGGGCTCGGCGCGAATGCCACCAGCGCGATGGCCGTGGCACAGATATTTAAAGCCAAACAACGACCGACGTTTGACCCGCTGATTGTTCATATTGCCGATCTCTCACAACTCGGCTCTGTGGTTTCTTCCATCCCGCAGCAGGCTAAAACACTCATCCAGAATTTATGGCCTGGCCCGCTGACGCTCGTCCTTCCCAAACAAGATTCCATCCCCGATCTGGTAACGGCCGGCTTACCGGGTGTGGGCATTCGGATTCCGAACCATCCAATTGCGATAGAACTTCTTCGAGCTGCCGGATGTCCGGTGGCCGCGCCCAGCGCAAATCCGTTTGGTGGCATCAGCCCGACAACCGCGCAACATGTGATGGACGGGCTGGGTTCAAAAGTCGACTGTGTCCTTGATGGCGGCCCGTGCGCGGTGGGTGTTGAGTCGACTGTTGTTTCGTTTATGCAGGCGCGGCCAATTATGCTGCGACCAGGCGGCTGTCCGATTGAGGCCATTGAAGCGTTGATCGGGCCTGTCGACCGAGCGATCTCCGATCCCTCCAAAGACGATGCGGCTCAGCCGGCCCCTGGGATGCTGAGCCGGCATTATGCACCTGCTACGCCGTTGATGCTTGTGGCACAAAATACCCTGGCCGCGGCCCTGCCAGACCGTCGCTGCGGGCTATTATCCAGTGCAAAACAGCCGTTCAGTGGTCATTTCGACCGAATTATTGAGCTTTCTGAGACCGAAGACCTGCAAACTTGTGCTGCGAAGTTCTTTGCGTCGATGAGAAGTCTCGACTCCAGCGGTCTGGACGTTATCATCGCCCACCAATTCCCTGATTATGGGCTTGGGATTGCTTTAAATGACCGGTTGCGTCGAGCCGCCTGCCGGGATTAAGCCATCTGTCCTGGCCTGCAGATTGCCGCTATTGACCCAATGAGACATACCGCATTATGAAAAAATCTTCTCTGATTCTGGTTACCGTGGCGGCATTGATTGCAGTTCTGCTTCGTCTTGCGGATCGTCCCATGCTGAACTTTTCTGCGATGGGCGCTCTGGCTGTGCTGAGTGGCGCTGTTCTTTGGCCCTCATGGCTGGGCCTTCTGGTGCCGCTTGCATGTCGCGCGCTGACCGATTGCGTTCTCGAGTATCGTACCGGCCACGGCTTCTACGGCTCAATGGCCTTCGACTATGCCGCCTATGCGGCGATGTTCGCGGCTGGCCGCATGTTGCAGCCGAAACACGTACCGGCGGCATTGGGTACAGGCTTGCTCGCAGCCGCGATGTTTTTCGCAGTCAGCAATCTGGGTGTCTGGTGCATGCCCCATGAAGGGCAGTACCTTTACGAACGGAACCTTCGCGGTCTCGGTGAGTGCTTCACGATGGCGCTGCCGTTTGCCAAAGGCACGTTCCTGGGAGATGTGAGCTTCACCATCGCCTTCTTCGGTGTCTTGCAACTTCTTGCGGTGCCTGGCGTGCAGAAGCAGGTTGAGTTGCAACAGTCTGAAAAATAATGGCTGTTCGTCCAAAATGGCCAGCGGCAACGGTCGAATAACACCACAGCTTCAGCGTAACTGTCCGTCCAGTTCAGGGCTCGCCCATGAAGACTATGTTTCTGGTGATTTTCGCTGCGCTGATACCGGTCAACTTTTCACCGGTGGCGGCCGATGAATCGAAAGCTCGCCCCGGTCATGTGGTGACCCTTGCTGGAAATGGAAAAGACATTCCCGCATCACCCGACGGACTGGCGTTAAAAACTCCGTCATCACAACCGTTTGGAATCAGTCTCGGCCCGGACGGCGCGCTCTATGTCTGCGAAGTCGGTTCGCATCGAGTTCGGCGCATTGACCTCGCTTCCGGCCAGGCAACCACCGTGGCGGGCACTGGTCAAAAAGGGTATTCGGGCGACGGCGGCCCGGCAACGAAGGCTCAGTTGAACGAGCCCTATGAAGTTCGGTTTGACCGCGCGGGAAATATTCTGTTTGTCGAAATGCAGAATCATCTGGTTCGAAAAGTGGATCGCGCCACCGGAATCATTTCGACCATCGCAGGAATGGGCGCCGCAGGCTTCTCGGGCGATAACGGCCCGGCAACGAAAGCTCAGTTGAATCAGCCCCATTCGATTACCCTCGATCACGACGATCGGCTGTACATCTGCGACATCAAAAATCATCGTATTCGAATCGTGGATCCTGCGACGGGGCTGATCTCCACCTTCGCGGGAACGGGTGGGACTTCTAAAACCGCGGATGGTTCATCCTTTGACGGGACGCCGCTGAACGGACCTCGAGCCCTGGACTTCGACGGAAAAAACTCCCTGTTTCTCGCCCTGCGGGAAGGCAATGCCATTTATCGGATGGACCTGAAGACTCGTACGTATCACCATCTCGCCGGCACAGGCAAAAGCGGATACTCGGGCGATGGCGGTCCGGGGAAAAATGCTCAGCTGGCTGGTTCCAAAGGAGTCAGCCTGTCGGCCGCTGGTGATCTTTATTTCGCCGATACTGAAAGCCACACAATTCGAGTCCTGCGGGCGGCAACAGGAATTGTAGAGACCGTCATGGGCGACGGGATTGAAGGCGACGGACCGGATGGCGATCCGCTGCATTGCCGACTCAACCGTCCGCACGGCGTTTTTGTTTCCGCTGACGGATGGCTTTATGTCGGCGACAGCAGCAATCACCGAGTCCGCCGGATGAAGCTTGCGGAATGAATCCCTTTCCGCCAGGGCCCCTTGTGAGATTTGAGATTTGAAAACTGAAAACTGAAAACTGAAAACTGAAAACTGAAAACTGAAAACTGAAAACTGAAAACTGAAAACTGAAAACTGAAAACTGAAAACTGAAAACTGAAAACTGAAAACTGAAAACTGAAAACTGAAAACCCATTTTACGGCAACAGTCCGCGCTCTCGCATTTCCTGAATGTTGTCCGGGGCGCTGGACATGACTTTTTCTGACGCGTAGCGGAACACGGCGAATCCTGCCAGTTCCGCAGGCGCCGACAGAACGGCGACGCCGTTCTCCTCTTCTGCATCCAGCTGCTGATTCAGCTTTGCAACGGCCTCCTCCAGCGTGTCGGTGACAATCCGTTCCGGGCCGGATTCATTGGCCAGCTTCAGGTTGGAAAATGCGGCCGTTCGAGACATCAAAAAATTGACCAGCCCGGCCTCTTCTTGCTCCTCGAAAAAATTTCGCAGCTCGGGGTGCATACTGTCCGGCATAATAATGCGGGCTCGACTGATGGTCACTTTGCCGCGTCGAATCTTCACCAACGCATCACGATCGCCCGATGTCGTCACCAGATAGTATGGCAATTCTGAATCGCCAAACGTGAACAACCCGTACTCGGCCGCCCGCTCGATGCGCACAGAGCTCCAGGCGGCTTTGAACCGCTGAAACTGTTCAAAATCCTCAAACAACGACATTCCTGAGATCTCACAGCGAAAGCAGTTCACAAGCCACAGCACAGCATGTTCGCTCGATCGGCCGCAAAGTCAAACAATGTAGCGCAGAAAGCAGTTCAATAAAGTCTCGATTCGGGGTACCAGTGAGTCATTACGGTGCGACGGAGCCTGAAAAGGACGCGCAGGTTGCTCAGTTTTAACCAGATCAGCATCGACGATTGTTCCCAGGCTTCACACAGGTCCGAAACCGAGAATGTTTCGGCGAGGCATCTCGTCCACTTCTGACTTGCTCACGCTTGGCGAATGATGTCGCATCTGTCACCCTGCATGCTCGGCAATCTCATTCGACCGACAACAATGGCCCGTCCGAAAACAAAAGGTGGCCCTTGATCATGAAAAACGGATCTCGCGCGGTTCTTCTGGTGGGTTTCTGTCTGGTCGGGGCAGATTCCTGCAAACTGGCTCAGGCCCAGGACCCCGCATTGTCGGAGAGCTACATTCGCCTGCACTACACGAAACACGAATACATGGTGCCGATGCGCGACGGTGTGAAGTTGATGACCTCCGTGTTTATCCCGAACGCACCCGGTTGGGTCTATCCGATCCTGATGAAGCGAACGCCCTACAACGTTGGTCCGTATGGTGCAGACAAGTATCCGGCGCGGCTTGGTCCAAGCGAACATTTCGTCAAAGCAGGCTACATTTTTGTCAATCAGGATGTGAGGGGGCGATTTGCGTCTGAAGGTGAATTCATCCAGGTAACGCCCCACAATCCCAACAAGACAAAGCCTTCCGATGTAGATGAAAGCTCCGACACCTATGACACCATCGAGTGGCTTCTGAAGAATGTGCCGAATCACAACGGGCGAGTTGGAATGTACGGCATCTCGTATCCCGGCTTTTACGCAGCAGCCGGAATGATTGACGCTCATTCGGCCCTGAAAGCCGTATCACCGCAGGCACCGGTCGGAGACTGGTACTTCGACGACTTCCAGCATCATGGTTCCTTCTTTCTTGCTCACGCCTTCAAATGGCTGTCCGCAAACGCAACGGAACGCCAGACGCCCACGACCGAACCGGCAAAACCCTATGTGTATCCCATGTCCGATGGCTACAAGATGTTTCTGGAAGCAGGGTCCATCGAAAATATCGACAAGCTGTATTTAAAGGGCAACATTCCTTTCTGGAACGACATGATGCAGCATCCTGACCGCGATGAATTCTGGCAGAAGCGAGCCCTGATGCCTCACCTGAAAAATGTGGCGCCAGCCGTCATGACTGTGACCGGTTGGTACGACGCCGAAGATCTTTATGGTTCCTTCAAAACATATCAGGCGATCGAACAGCAGAATCCCGGCGTAAACAGTGTGCTGGTGGTGGGACCATGGCATCATGGTGGCTGGTCGTCCGTGGACGGCGACAAACTCGGCAATGTCACGTTTGGTTCCAAAACAGCCGCCTTTTATCGGACGGAGATTGAACTGCCATTTTTCGAAAAGTATCTCAGGGGTCAAACTTTCCCGGCGCCCGCGGAAGCAACGGTCTTCGAAACGGGCTCCAATGCCTGGCGAACGTTCGACCAGTGGCCGCCGAAAAATGTGGAGACGAAGCCACTGTATATTCATGAGGCCGGACAACTGGCATTCAACGCGCCGGCTGCGTCTGCAGCGGATGTAAGCAACGGCGTCGCCTTTGAGGAATTTGTCAGTGATCCGGCCAAACCGGTTCCTTATTCAGAAACGATCACTCCACACATGACCATTGAATACATGGTCGACGATCAGCGATTTGCGTCCCGTCGACCGGATGTGCTCACATGGCAGACCGATATCTTCACCGAAGAGACCGTCGTGGCGGGGCCGCTGATGGCCAATCTCTGGGTCTCCACAACCGGAACGGATGCGGACTGGATTGTGAAGCTGATCGATGTTCGTCCCGACGGGCCTGAGACAACTCCGCTGGCCGGCTATCAGATGCTGCTTCGCAGTGAAGTCATCCGCGGTCGATATCGAAATGATTACGCAAAACCAGAACCATTTATTCCAGGCCAGCCGACTCAGGTGCAGCTGGAACTTCTGGATGTCCTGCATCGCTTTCAGAAAGGTCATCGGCTGATGGTGCAGATCCAGAGCACCTGGTTTCCGCTGGTGGATCGCAACCCGCAGACGTTTGTTCCGAACATCTATTTTGCAAAGCCTGATGACTTTCAGAAAGCCACGCACCGCGTGTTCCGCTCGGCCGATCATCCGACGCACTTCAGCATCGGCTTCCTTTCAGCAACACCCGCGCTGGTTCCATAAGGCTGAGTCCAAAGCCGCGTGAAGCCGACTGTCCACGCATGCCTTCGGGGAAAAACTTCTGAAGGCGTGTGGCCGATGGTGTTCGAGTTGTCGTTTTAGCTGGACAGCGCCATGTTCCTGAGTTCGTTTAACCGCAAGCCCAATGAGCTGCGAGCTTTACGTCGAATTATTTTCGTTCGTGACCGGGAAGTGGACGCGCACGCCGATGGCGTTGCGGTTAAACGCAATACCGTTCAATTATTCATAGTGGCAGGCACATTCCATGTGTCGCAGCCGTAAGAAGAGCAGTGTTTTCGCAGCCTGGCGGACGGCACACGGAGTGTGCCTGCTACTTTTTGAACGGTATTGCCGTTAAACGATTAAATCAATACCCGCGGCTAGCGCCTTGCGGCTCACGAACCGAGGCGGCCCTGGTTTCACCGGTCAGATCGACTGGACATCCAGCGGAACGTCCTGGCGAGCGGCATGCGAACTGGATTCTTCCGACACGGTCAGCAGATCGACGCTTGTAATCAGCGGCAATCCGGGTGACGATCGCGACTCCAGCACCGGTTCTTGCGATTCCGGTTTCTTTTTCTCCGGCGATCGGATCGGCAGCCGTACAACAAACAGACTGCCTTTTCCGAACTCGCTGCGAAGCGAAACGTCTCCTCCCAGAAGCCGGGCCAGTTCGCGCACGATCGAAAGTCCCAGGCCAGTGCCTTCGTATTCTCGCTTTACATGATCGCGTCCGCCGGGGACAGTGGAACCCTGGCGGAATTTTTCGAAGATGTGTTCCTGCTCCTGCAACGGAATTCCGATCCCTGTGTCTTCAACGCTGAACTCAAGAAAATCGGCATCGATCTGACGAGAAGTAATGCGGACTCGACCGCCTTCAGGCGTAAACTTGATCGCGTTCGACAGCAGATTGGTCAGAATCTGGCAGATCTTGCTGCGATCCTGATACATCATTGGCAGGGGCTGGGTAAACGGCTCGATTCGCAGATCAATATTTTTGCGATCAGCAAGCGGCATGATCTGTTGCACCTGCATTTCCAGAACGTCCGCAAGATGAACGTATCCTGGGTTCAGGTCCATCTTGCCGCTTTCAATTTTGGCAAGGTCAAGCAGGTCATTGATCTGCACCATCAAAGACTGACCGGACGTCTGGATGTTGTAGACATATCGCTTCTGACGATCATCAAGATTCACGGCCCCCTGCAGAATATCGCTAAACCCCAAAATGCTGTTCAGTGGCGTACGCAGCTCATGGCTGATCGTGGCCAGGAAATCATCTTTCAGCTTATTGTTATTAAACAGTTCCATATTCGCCTGAGCCAGCTGATCAATCTTGCCATCAAGACTGTCATTCAGCGAACGCAGCTCATCGTTGACGGTCATCATATGGCGGAGCATTCGATTGAAGGCATGACTGAGCTCTTCAAATTCGTCGCCCGTGCTGATGTCGGCTCGAAGATTCAGATTACCTCTGGCAATTTCATCGCTCACATCTTTCAGGTGCTGGACCGGCTTCACAATGATGTATCGCACGATGGCATAAGCAGCCAGCATTGCCAGAAACGATGTGACAATCCCGGTGGCCAGCAAAATGGCTCGATTACGACTTAACTGCGCGTCGACAGATTCCAGAGAAATCTGAATTCTTGCAATACTCAACAGCGGCTTCCGCACTTTCGCGAGCGACTCAACCCCCGGCAGATTTTCCGGCTCCACAATCGACGCTGGCACTGGCACTGGCTCCACGGAAGCATCCATGTTTGGCAGCCCAAACGCGCTGGCTCCGTCATCGCCGTGGCATGTGCGACATGCGTCTTCAATGCGGATGGCCGCAAAATAAATCAGCTCTCTTGGACGATCGCCTTCGGCCGGTTTAATCAGTGAATATTCATCTTCCGATGATTCGTTGTCCAAAAAACGTCGCCGAGCTTCAAAGCCGTCCTCACTTTCCGGAAATTCATCGGTGGCTGAAGTCAAACTCCACACGACTCGTTTCGGCGTGTCGGGCAGTTCATCGAGCACCCGATTGAACAGAATGACGTTCTTCGGCAACGCGAGTTTCGCTGAAATTACTGCCGAGTCCACCGCCTCTGGTGTGTGATCGGGCCGAGCATTCTCAGGCAAATCGCCTGCAGGCCGATCATTAGACGCGAGAGGCGGTACTTCAACAGCGGGCTCGCTGGCGACCGTTTCCGGAGTGTTCTTTTCGGAGCCTGCCGGTATAAGCAATGCGTAATGCCGCAGCTGCAGCAGACGCTCGACCAGCATGCCAGCCGCCAGATGTTGCTGATATTCGACCAGCCTGCGAGTCCGTGAAGCGTAGAGCCAGAAGCTGGCTGTGATCAGGAACAAAAGCGCGAAGCCAAAGAGAAAGCGACACTTTCTTTCCAGACTGCTTTCGCCGATCAGCTTCTTGAGTGCTCGATACGAAATCACGAATCCATTCCCTGATGATCGCTGAAAAACCGTTGACGGATTCTCTCAGAATACTGACAGAGATCAATCAGAGATCCATTTTCGTTTCGCACGGTCTCTCACTGACGACGGGTGACACGCTTGCAACGATGCTTATGCGAGGGTGACTGTCCCACTTTTGTTCGAGCTGATAAGCACATAAGACGACCATCAGAACCGCCGAACGCTGAACAGAGCGTGGCAGGTTTTGCAGACCGTCACATCGAAATGGGCGAAAATCGGACGTCTGGAAGTCGTACCACACGCGTCGAATAACCGTTGTCATTCAGTTCGATGACACGATACCCGGGCGGGGCCGCGACAAATGTTGGCGTATTGCCTTCGGGGCTGAACTGAATTCCGGTGGACGGTGATGTCAAAATCTCTGCGTTTCCCACCACCGTCCGAAATTCGTGATGGACGTGGCCACAGCAAACGAGCCGCACGCGATTCTCTTCCGCAAACCAAGCCTGCAATAATTCCTTTCCTTCCAGTCCGATCGAATCCATCCACTGGCTGCCAACGTCAACGGGAGGATGATGGAAGAACAGAGCCACAAATTTGGCATCACTGCCCAACAGCTGCTGCTGAGCCCACTTCACCTGTTCGGGTTCGATATGGCCAGGAACAGTGCCGGGGACATGCGTATCCAAACCCAGACACAGCCACTGGCCGACTCGAAAGCGAAAATTCACTTTATCGCCGTCTGATCCGGAAATCCTGTCACCAAACACGGACCGCATCACGCGGCGATCGTCATGGTTGCCTGGCACCTGAAACAGTCGATCGATCCATGGATTCAATAAGGAGCGTACCGCCGAATAACTTTCCGGAAGCTCATCATGCGTATGATCGCCCGTGACGACGACATAATCGAAGGTCTCGCCACTGTTCCTGATGAACTCCGTCACGTCTCTCAGCAATTCAAACGTCGGGATGCCCTTGAGCCGCGCGGCTGGATCCTTAAAAACATGCAGATCAGTCAGTTGCAGAATGCGTGTTGTTGTCATGAAAAAATGCCAGCCGAATGATCGCGTAAAAACTTGTTTAACCGTTGCACTTAAGCCGGGCGTGCACGCCAGCACTCAATCGGAGCAGGGTACAGAATGACCGGGTCCGGTGCGAGCGCCGAATGGGCCAGTGGGATTTGAGGTGAAACAGCAATAAACTGCTTGCGAACGCCCCGTGGTAATTGTTCAGAACCGGAAGGAAAATGCTTCATGAAGATTTTCGAACTCACTCTCCTCATGGCCCGGAAAATATTAACACTAACCGTCGTTTGTCTGCTTAAGACTTTGTCATGTGCATCACGCTGAATCCCGCGAATCACGTGATCCACGTTGCCGACCTGAATAACCATCGAATCCGGGCGGTAAATCTGAAGACGGGGCTCGTCACCACAATTGCCGGGAACGGAGAAAAGGGGATCCCCATGGATGGCGCTGGGGCTGTTCAAAGTCCGCTGGTTGATCCCCGCGCGGTTGTTCAGGATTCAAAGCAGAACGTCTGGATTCTGGAACGTGGCGGGCACGCGCCGCGAGTTGTCCGTCCCGACGGCACGATTCACACAATGGCTGGCACCGGAAAGAACGGTTCCGCGGATGGGCCAGGCAAGTCGGCACAGTTTGGATCACCCAAGCATCTGTGTATTGATGACGCCGATAACATCTTCATTGCCGATGACGAAAATGGGACCATTCGCCGAGTCGACGGGGTGACTCATGAAGTCACAACGGTGCTGGGAAAAGGGCAGGGCGATGCGCGAATTCAGCTGAGCCATCCGCACGGGGTCACATGGGAACGCGGTTATCTGTATGTCGTGGATATGGCGAACAACCGAATCCTCCGGATGAAGCCGTAGTCAGCATTCAGTAATTGAACAACTGCGACTGTGTCCACGATTTCCCAGTCGCGCGATTGAAAGCACGCTGAATGATTCCCTTGGATCGAATCGTCAGCTGGCGTCCTTTCATCGCACGCGACACCAGTTTGTGAGTCAGCTGGTCCTCAGACGCAGTGACCAGATCATGGGCCTTCAATTGAAGCTGCTGCATCAGATCGGCGATCGGCTGAGGCCCTTTGTTTCGATCAGACAACGGCAGGTCGCCGTCCTCTGCCAGATTTTCGCTTGCCTGAATTTCGTCCGTCATTGGTTAACCTTATCGAGGTGCACGCCAAAGTGCTTTGCTGTCAGAAATCAGCCGATCGGCTGCGGCAGGGCCCCAGGTGCCTGCCGGATAAAACTCCGGAGCAGACGAGCTGCCTTCCCACGCTTCCAGAATCGGCGTCACAAATCGCCACGCCGCTTCCAGTTCGTCGCTGCGAGTAAACAGCGTAGAATCGCCTCGCATCACATCGAGCAACAAACGTTCGTAAGCTTCCGGGAGCTGTGCATCGAAATGCTCGTCGTAATCAAAGTCCATTGAGACCGGCTGAACCTGATAATTCATACCCGGACGCTTGGTCGAAAACCTCAGTGAAATGGCTTCCTGTGGCTGGATTCGCAGAATCAACTGATTAGGACGTGTCTCGACCAGATCACACAGATCGCCGTCACATTCCACCGTGGAAAATAAGTTCAGCGGCGGATTCTTAAACTGAATCGCCACTTCCGTCAGCTGCTTTGGAAGCCGCTTGCCAGTCCGAAGATAAAACGGAACTCCCGCCCATCGCCAGTTGTCCAATGCGACTCGCATCGCCACATACGTTTCGCGATTCGAATTTGAGCTGACTCGTTCTTCTTCGCGATAGGCCAGGGCAGGCTGACGATTGACCAGCCCGGCCGAATACTGGCCGCGGATCGCCCAGTTTCCAATCGGACCGGAAGTGCCCGGCCGCAGAGCCTGCAACACCTTCATCTTTTCATCGCGAATTTCGCGAGCCTGAAAGAGGGACGGCGGATCCATGGCGATCAGACACAGCAGCTGCAAAACATGGTTCTGCAGAACATCCCGCATCGCTCCTGATGTGTCGTAGTAACCCCCGCGAGCTCCCTCCATGCCCTGAGACTCGGCCACCGTGATCTGAATGTGGTCGACGTGATTGCGGTTGAGCAGCGGCTCAAAGATCGCGTTCCCGAATCGAAATAACAGGATGTTCTGAACAGTCTCTTTGCCAAGATAATGATCAATGCGGTAAATCTGACTTTCCTGCAGGCGGCGAGCCAGCGCTACTGTCAGTTCCTGAGCGGATGCAAGGTCACGCCCGAACGGTTTTTCCACAACAACTCGCAGCCGTGAATCCTGGTCGCGCGGAGGAATCATGCCAGCTTCATGCAGGCCTTCAACCGCGAAGGCAAACAGGCCGGGCGTGGTAGCAAGGTACACCACGCGCGTTGATTCTCCGGTTCCACCCAATTGCGATTCGATGGCTGATGTCGCGGTATTCAGATCGACATACGCTGGACTGTCTGCAATGTCGAGCTGCTGATAAAACAACTGCCTGGCAAACGTGTCCCACGCTGCCGCGTCGAATTTGTCGGCTCCGACGCGAGTCTCCACAGCCTCCCGCATTTCCGCACGAAATTCCTCGTGCGACTTTTCACGCCGCGCGACTCCAATCACCGGACATTTCTCCGACAGATACTGCTGCTGAGACAGACGGAACAATGCCGGAATCAGCTTCCGCGACGTCAGGTCGCCGGAAGCCCCGAAAATCAGAATCGTTGTATCGTTCACTGTTGCCATGAAAGTAGCCTTCCTGAACTAATGGAATCCGTTCAAGCAGATGTTCTGGATCAAACGCTCTGGGAGTTAACAATGCGTTGCAGCAGTTCAGGTGTGACGTGGCGCAGGTCGTCCATCACACGTTCGTGAGCTCTGTGCAAATCGTCCCATGCATGACCACGGGATACAATCCCGAGACATTTTGCGCCGGCAGCCAGTGCCGCTTCAATCCCCGGCGGGGCATCTTCCAGCACGATGCAGCGAGATGGATCCAGGCCCAGGCCCTGAGCACCTTTCAAAAACACATCGGGATGCGGTTTTCCGCGGAGGACATCGGCCCCTGTGATGACGGTGCGAATTTTTTCCCCGGCCTGCAGTTTCTCAATCGCGACGGCCACATTTTTTGGCGGGCCACTGGAACCAATGGCCATTGGAATCCCCTGCTCATAAAGAGCATCGATCAGCTCTTTGGCTCCCGGCATGAAGGGGAATTCAGTGGCTACAAGCTCCCGATAAAGGACTTCTTTTTCCTCATCGAATTTTCGGATGTCCTCGTCGCACGGTGGATTCGGCCAGGTATCTCGAATCACTTCGCGGCTGGTTCGGCCAAATCCCGCTGCAAACTGCGCTTCCGTACATTCACGCCCGTGACGCTGACAACAGATCTGCCATGTCTTCAAATGGGCCGCATAAGAATCAATCAGGACGCCGTCCACATCAAACAGGACACCGAATTCAGGCTGTGGCATTAGTAGAACGCTGTTTCTGTTGAAGTTCCGGAGCTGGATAATCTGTCGCGGAGTTTAGTCTATTTTCAATCCGCACCGTCTGCTCACGTCCCGCAGTTTGATGACCGGATGACAAGAAGAATTCACTTTGGGCGGTGTCGAATACAGACAGTATGCAAGACCGCAAGCACTAACGCCACACGCCCTCGAGCTTGTCTCAAATAGCGTGGACTTAACGCATTTTTGTAGCTTAAGTCCACACCCCCGAGCTCGTCTCGGGGGTTCGTATCGACTTTGCACTAACCTGTCCGCCGTTTTGCCACCGCACTACGAGGCTGTCAGCCAGGGCAGCGGCGCACCGGCAGGTGGCAGCCGAACGATGTCGACTCCCGTCACTTCTTTGTGGCCTTTGATTTTCTGAATCGCTTCCGCCGATGGCTCGCTGTCGAGGTTCAGAACAGCAACCGACGCTGCGCCCGGACGATCCTGCTTCCGGCCCAGTGCCATTTGAGCAATGTTGACATTGTGCTCACCAAAAACGGTACCAATAAAGCCGATCAGACCTGGCACGTCGCGGTGACGATAAATCAGCAGCAAGCCATCCAGATACGCTTCGAAGTGGTACTCGTTCAGACGAACCAGGCGCAGGAACTGATTTCCAAAAATCGTTCCCGATGCTTCGAACGTCCCCTGGTCAGTCGTCAGCACAACAGAAACCATTGATGAAAAGTTTTCACAGTCGCCGCTGGCGGACTCACGAATATGAATCCCGCGAGCCTGAGCAACGGACGTCGCATTGATCATGTTCACGGTTTCATCAAGCGCCGCTTCGAGAAGTCCGGCGGTGAAGGCGTTGGTCAGGATGCGAGTCTTCTTGTTGGCCGCTTCGCCACGATAGATGACTTCTGCGCCCTTCAGCCCCTGACCTTTGATCATCTGAGCTGACAGCAAGCCCAGGCGGTAGGACAGGTTCAGATAATTTTTCAGCTCACCCATCTCCGAAGCGGACACGGGAGCCATATTCACAGCACAGCGAATCTCGTTGCGTTTCAGATAAGCCACAACCAACTCGGCCGCTTCGATCGCAACCATTTCCTGAGCTTCTTCCGTTGAAGCGCCCAGATGTGGTGTCGCCAGGACCTGCGGCAGATCGATCAGTCGTCGATCCTTTGGCGGCTCTTCAACGAAGACGTCGAGAGCTGCGCCAGCTACGTGTCCCGATTCAATCGCGTCGGCCAGATCCTTTTCATCCACAATGCCACCGCGAGCACAGTTGATGATCCGAACACCCTTCTTCATCGTGGCGATGCGTGCCGCGTTGATGATGCCGCGTGTTTCGTCGGTCAGCGGAGTATGAACGGTCAGGTAATCACACTTTTTGACAATCTCATCCACGTCACGAAACAGAGTGATTCCCAGTTCCTTGGCCTTCTCGTCAGACAGGAAGGGATCGTAGCCCAGCACGTTCATTTCAAATGCAGCGGCGCGCGATGCAACGCTAAGCCCAATTCGTCCCAAGCCGATCACGGCCAGAGTTTTGCCGGCGAGCTGTGTTCCCTGGAACGACTTTCTGTCCCACTTGCCGGACTTCATGCTGGCATGAGCCGGTCCAATGTTTCGCGACAAAGCCAGCATCATCGCAAAGGTGTGTTCGGCTGTGCTGATGGTGTTCCCGGTCGGAGTGTTCATCACCAGAACGCCAGCGCGAGTGGCCGCTTCCAGATTGATGTTGTCGACGCCGACTCCGGCGCGAGCAATACACTTCAGCCGTTCCTGACCTTCCAGCAGTTCCGCCGTCAAGGTTGTGCCGCTGCGAATAATGATACCGTCCGCGGATTTTAGCTCTTCACGAACCTGTGCGGGAGTCAGACCACTCCTGACGACCACCTCAATGCCTTCTGTCTGTTCCAGAATCTTCAGGCCGGCCTTGGACAGGCTGTCGGTAATGAGAACTCGATACACGATAGGAAACTTTGCTTCTGAGACAGGAAAATGGGCAGCACATCTCCAGCGGATTCCGCACCGAAAGATCCACTGGAACATCTATGTTCTAGTAGATCGACGACAAATCACAAGACGCCGGGAAACGCGGGGCCGTTCGGAGGCTAAATTTCAGTGTCTCAAATTCGGGGATTGTCCGGACCGGCAGAAACTGCGAGACGAAAGCGTCCATCGCTCATTGCCGACACGCCAGAAAATCAGAGCTGATTCTGAGACGGCATGATCTGAAGCAATGCAGTCAGATTCAGGGCATTGCTCGACGGACGAAACAGGGCTGCGTAGCCAGAGCCGTCGTTTTTTTGCAAGCAGGCAAACACTGCCATCAGCAGGCGCCACGTTGACGCCACCTGGATGACAGCTGGATGACAGCTGGCCGCAAATAGTGATTGTCCTTCGGAAACCCGCAAACCCGCGATGATTTCCTATCCGCCCGTGGGCGCACGTTGATAATCAACAGAACCTGTCTGAACTATTGCCGCCCCCGCGTGACGAACGATAGGTTTCTCAGACTATGGTGCTTCCTGTTTCTGGGTCCCAGTTCTATGGTAGTAATCGGCCAACCGTTGGAGGGCTTCCGGATTGTCCTGGTCGATGTGCAGGATTGTTCTTAGCCAGGAAACACCGTCCTGATCCATTCCCTGTTGGAACATAATGTCTGATGCCTCGAGCCGAAGTGTTATGGCCCCCGGGTCATGTGACAACTCATTGGCGATAACAAACAATCTCTGAACTCGTTGCTGAGCGACCAGGCTTCGCTTGAGCGAATCACTGGCTTTTTCCGACTGCCCCTGCATGGAGTAAGCGGTAGACAGAGCATGCCACGCTGAAAAATTTTCGGGGGCAATCCTAATGCACTCCTGAAGATATTGAAACGCCTGATCGACCTCCTGCCGATCTAGATGCCACCGTCCCAACTCTTCAAGAATCTCCGCACGTGTTACTCGATCGGCAGCATTCTCGAATTTCTGTAATAGGCTTCGCGCTTCGTCTGAGCGGTCAATTCGCATAAGACACTTTGCCAGGGCCAACGCGTGTTGTGAAGTTGGATCTCGTTCGTAGCAGACGCGAAGTTCCTTTTCCGCCTCGGTCGGAAGGTTCAATGCCAACAGGCTGTCACCCAGTCCCTTTCGGGCAGGCAGAAAATCTGAATGTTCAGTCAACAAAGCCTGAAATTGATCTGCAGCGCTGCGATGTTCTCCCAGTCGGGAGTAAAGCTCGGCTTTCAGTTGACGAGGAACCACAGCCTGAGGACGCCACGCCAGCCAAAAATCAATACATTTAAGAAACTCCGGGACATCAAACGCAGCAAGATGCCCGAACGCAAGCGCATGATATATTTCCTCCGTTTCATCAGCCTGTAGCTCACTCTCAAAAATATGTCGCAGTTCCATTTCCACTATTTTGACCTGACCCGACTGAGCGGTTGCCAGGACCTGCTCGAAAGCGATTTTCTGGGGAGGGTAGTTTGCGTCACGAGCCAGTTGCAACGCTGCTGATGCTTTCGAAAAATCTCCAGCCCGTCGAGCGGCCTTCGCGAGCAGGAATTGGCACTCGGGACAATCCGCATTTGCTGCAGCAATTTGCTCCGCAAGTTCTAACCCAGGCTGAATTTCCCCAGCCGCCAGCAGCTTACGAACCTCCCTGCATTCGATCATGGTCCGCAAGTCCATTACCCAAATAAGACTGGGCACAGCACACAGACCGATCAACAAAAAAAGCAGCCTGCGATTCCGAGGCTGCTCAAGTGAAAGAAAGTCAGTCATTGCAATTGATTCGATCAATCCTGCAAACGAAACTCGAACACATTCTTAGATCCGTCCTTATCGAGATCCGCAGTTAAACCGCTTTTCAGTGGGTCACCATACTTCAAGGGAATCTCTGGCTCTGCCATCGGGGTTGATCCCGCGCTTTTCATTTGCATTGCTTTCATGTCCTCCGGTTTCATAGAGGTCATATCCTGTTGCGCTGCGCCAGCTTTTACGATACCAACCTTTGCGGCACCCAGTGGTGCTCCAGGTCGGCCGCCGGTTGTCACAGTAAATTTGCCTTCTGCGTTTGTTGTTCCCACTGCAATCGGAGACTTTTCGATCTCGAAAGTCACAACGGCACTAGAGACTGGAGCATCTTTATAGAAAACAGTACCACTTGCAGCCACCAAACGTGGCGCATCCGATGCTCCTCCGCAACCAATCATGGCAACTAAACACACGCAGCACCAAAGACGAGACATTACGATTGACCTCAGTGTGAAATCTGAATGTAAAAAACAAATGCGATTGATCCACGGATTACTAGAACTCGCCGATCACCTGCCCGTCGTTACGCGACCCCAAATTCTGGTAAGTCCGATAGTCGATATTCTCGCTCAAGAATCGAACCGCGCCATCACCCATCAGAAACTGAGCACCACCAACATGGCCGGATCGAAATCCCCACGACAGGTTCCAGTTATTTGGATTCGTGCATGCTGGGTATGGCGGATTTGGTCGTCGGTATGGAGCTTCGCACGTTGTCATTGTGTTCAACGGAACAGCCGTTGAAGCGTGAGCGTTGCCCATTCCATTGTAATCCCACCAGCCATTTCGATGGTCATTGCAGGCAGAGAGGATTTCGCCGACCATGATCGTATTTGATGTACCATCAGTTATGTCCTTGATGCCAGGGCTGTCAGCCAAAAGTCGCCCGAACATCCCCGAGATGCCTCGCAAAGCATCACTATTCCCATGATCAGCATCCCCGCCCGGCGACTGGTAGTTCACGACCGGAGTTAAAAACAAGTTGCAGGCTCCGTCTGCTGAAGGGGTTCTTTGTGAGCCGAGACTTCCCCCGTAGCTACTATGAGCCCAATCGACCTCGTTTATATTTGAGGCATCACTTGGACATTTTGCATAGGGCACATTCCGCCGTCGCACCTCGGTTCCAGGACCCGCGATCAATGAATTGTAAGCGGCATTGGCGCTAAAATCGATTCTGCTGTAAATGCTGGTCTGTTCGGTGAAGGGCAATATCCGACATTGCCAGCCGACGTTTGGCGCGGCCCAATTCTGCCCCGCTGGCGGAAATCGATTGTAGGTGTCATGATAATTGTGCAACGCCAATCCATACTGCTTCAGATTGTTCTTGCACTGAGTTCTGCGAGCAGCTTCGCGGGCCTGCTGCACAGCGGGTAGCAGCAATGCGATCAGAATTGCAATGATGGCAATCACCACCAGCAATTCAATCAAGGTAAATCCGAATTTTTTTCGCACTTTAAGCATCGGTGACACTCCTGAAAAAAGGCAACATCGAAAACGGGACGAGTGAGAGCACAAACCAGTAAATGCCTGGAAAAGATAAAAATGTGATCGACATTCCCGGTTTTTGAGAAAAGCAAGACTTAGGATTAAACCACTATCAGTCCCGCATAGTCAATGGAGACCAGAGACATATTGCCAAAATTGTTGGCATAATCGCGAGAGAAACGATCAGCTTTGATAGTGGTTTTGGCATTTCATCCACGCCTGCTGGGTGGAGAATATGCACTTTGCCAATGAACATCCGTCGTCTCTGACGCTAAAAAGGGACCGCCTCCTCGCTCCGGATGAATCTACACGTTCATCAGGGTCTGCTGCTTTGGCATTTATTTTCCCAGCAAAAGTTGATGGCAAGTCGTATTCGCACCGTATGCGAGTGTCGCAGCAGGTCCATTTCAAGGTTGCTCATGCCTTTACGAATTCTCCCCGTCACAGCCCTGCTGGCATTCCTCCTCGTGACGTCCAGCATCGGGATTTACGTTGCCTGGCAAACTGATGCGGGAGTGGACGTTTCCACATCAGAAGTGGTGAAGATAGTTGAAAGCAACGATCTCATACGGGCGGAGATCCTGCTTCGAGACTATCCGGCGGATGCAAAGGTGACGGACTCTCTGGTTCTTCTGAGAGGCTATCGAGCGCTCGCAGCGGGCCGGCCGGATGACGCGCTTCGATACTTTCGTTATTTGAAGCCGGAAGGCGAATTACGAGCCAGCGTGCTGCGTTGTACCGGGGAGACACTTTACAAGACCGGCCAGCTGGGAGAAGCCGAAGGGTGTTTTCGGAGGATTCTGCAGGAGTCACCCACCGATCCCCAAGCCCATCGCTGGATGGCGGCGATTCACTATGATTTGGGTCGAATGGATGCATCTCTGCTTCATCTCCGCCAACTGTCAAACCTCGCCCCAGAGGATGGTCGGCCGCATTTTATGCGGGGTGTAATTTATCATGATTTCGGGCAACTCAGCCTGGCTCTGCCGGCACTCACCACCAGTCTCTCGCTGACAAAAACTTCTCAGGAAGTGACTCAGGTGCGAACGCTCCTCGCGCAGGTTCAGATGGAGTTAAAAGATTTTTCCGCGGCCATTGTGACCCTCGCGGGACTGCCCGAGTCTGTCGAAAAAAAGGCCATGCTGGCTGAGTGCTTCTGGAATCAGGGGAAAACCGAGGAGGCGTCGAAACTGATTTCCGGAGTAGACTCGATCGGTCTCCCCGCCCGAGGACAACTGCTGCAGGCGAGAATCTCACTGGAATCAGGCGACACTGAAGAATCCCTTTCGCTGCTCAAATCGCTCATCCTTCAGGACCGTTCCAGTGAGGAGTCCGAATACCTCATCGCGATGGTTTATCAACAGCGCGGCGAGCAACAACTTTATCAAGAGCATCTCCAGCGTTCCGAAGAGATCAAAGCCCTGAAGACTCGCCTGACCGAACTGAGTTCACGAGCCATGGCTGCTCAGTATGATGCCGACGTGCGTCTCGAAATGGCGGCCGTCTGCGAGAATCTGGGAATGCAGCGGATGGCGGATGTCTGGCGTCAGGCGGCGGCAGCGTGCCTAAACGGAGGGTCACCCAAGCAAGAAGTACCGGCTCGATGATTTCAACTCAGACGTCAGAGATACTGCAAAACAAAAACCAGCGCCGGCGATTGGGGATTCTGTTGAAAGCCATGCTTGCCATCAGGATTGCCGGATGTCATCACGAACCCGATGGTATCACAAAGGACGCGTCAAGTTCGACTGGCGATGTCACTCAGCCTGCGTCGCCCACTGATCCTGTGTCCGCTGTCAATGAAACTCAATCTTCATTGCGGTTTGAAGATATTGCTTCCGCTCTCGGAATCAATCATCAGTATCTCAACGGTGAAGAATCCGGCCACTACTCTATCCTGGAATCGCTCGGCGGCGGCGTAGCGATGATCGATGGTGACGGGGATGGCCTGTTGGATTTGGTTGCAACCGGTGGCGGTCGTTTTGAAGCAGACGGCACTCCCGTGGGTCTCTCAACAGGATTCTTTCGCCAGACTCAAGGTTCCCCACGGTTTAAATCCGTGGCCGATGTGGCCTGTTTGAGTCGCGCCTCGTATTACACGCATGGTGTCCATGCTTCGGATTTCGACAATGATGGCTTCGTGGATTTGCTCATTACCGGCTACGGCGGACTACAGTTTTTTTGCAATCTTGGAGATGGCACGTTTGAAGAATCAGCGGCTGACAGAGGGCTGACTGACGCGCTCTGGAGCAGCAGTGCTGCGTGGGGCGATTTCAACGCCGATGGAGCAGCCGATCTCTACGTTGTTCACTACGTCGACTGGTCGCCAGGCCAGAACAAAGAGTGCTTCGCCGCTGATGAGACAACTCGCGACGTGTGTTCGCCTCGCCAGTTCTCCGGGCTTCCCGATCGTCTATTTCTGAGTCGCGGCGATGGGCAGTTCCGAGACGCCTCTTCCGATTTCGGTACGATTGGGTCCAGCAAGGGACTTGGCATTGTCACAGGAGATATCGATCGGGACGGAGATGTCGACGTCTACGTGACGAACGATACCGAGAAAAACTGCATGCTGGTTAATCAGTCCAACCAGGGGTTTGCAGATCAGAGCGAGTCCAGCGGAACGGCCTACGGTGATACCGGGAGGGAAGAAGGGAGCATGGGGGTCGACCTGTGCGATTTCAACAACGACGGACATGTGGATATCGGAGTGGCGAATTATGAGAATGAAACGTTCGCCATGTATCGCAGTTTCAATGGCCAATTTTTTCAGCATGTCAGCCGCAGTACAGGAATTGCTGCTGCAGGCGGTTTAAGCGTTGGCTGGGGAACCCTGTTTCTGGATCTCGACATCGACGGGGATGAAGATTTATTTGTCGCAAATGGACATGTGATTCGCTATCCGCAGAACGCTCCTTTGCAACAGCCGCCGCTTGTTCTCCTGAATGATCGGGGTCAGCGATTCAGCAACATTGCAAAGTCCAGTGGCGACTACACCGCCGCACCGCATATGGGGCGCGGTATTGCCGCGGGAGATCTCGACGCTGACGGAGACCTCGATATCGCCGTGTCCTGCCTGAATCAGCCCTTGGCTATTTTGCGAAATTCCGGCACTGCTTCGGGAAACTGGCTTGCTGTCAGACTGATCGGCCGGCAGTCAACTCGCCATCCCATTGGGGCCACTGTCGAGGTGCAGCTCACAGACGGCACGTCCCTCCTCCGACTGCAAAAAGGAGGAACCAGTTACGCTTCCACCTCGCAGCCCGACCTCCATTTCGGAATCGGAAAATCGCACGCACAAAAACTCACAATTCAGTGGCCTTCAGGACAAATTCAGACAGTCGATGCGCCACTGCCAAATGCCGTGACAATTGTAATCGAATCGGCAAGCGAATCGTCGCACGGTCCGCAGTGACGGCTGCCACGACAAACAGGATCACGTGCGCTCGATAAAACTGGTCATCAAAGCCCATCGTTCCATCAAACACTCCAGCGAATCTAATCGCGGAGCCATTGCCGAAGCGTTTTTACCGGACAGGAAAATCAGGATATCACGCACCCTGGCTATCGACCGTTTTCAGACGGCGCGATCACCGCGAGTTGCTGGCTCCGCGATTCCACCAAACCGCGCCCCAGTGCTGGCCCGGATAGTTCCCGACAGCCAGGTCAATCTGACCGTCTTGATTAAAGTCGCCTGCAGTGACCGTCAAGTGACCGGTTTTTGATTTTTCAATTGAGTGTGGAATAAAGAGACCTGGCTCAGTTTGCTCCAGCCAGCAAAGCGAATCGTATTCCGGAGATGACAGCTGATCATAGAGTTGTGATGGAATAAAACCTGAGACAGCGATATCCATGTCTCCATCTCCATCGAAATCTGCCGAGGCTGTATCACTGGCTCCCGCAAATGACAGGATTTTGACCTTTCGGAAAGGAAAATGGCCGTCGTTAATCAGCAGGCTGACGCCGTGGTATGGTTTTATCAGCAGGGCATCGAGGTTGTCGCCGTTGCAGTAGACAACGTCAAGATCCTGATCCTGATCGATGTCAACAAGTTCAATGCCACACGAGCCGAAAGAGGGGTCTTCCGCGGCATTGATGACCTCATGCCGAAACGTCAGGTCGCCATTTCCGATGTAGGCATCAATGGTTTCGTGCTCCTGACTGACCAGACAGATAAAGTCGTCAATTCCGTCGGAATTCAAGTCACAGACACGCACGTGAATCGCACCATGACGAGAATCGATTTTATGGCGGCGGAAAGATTCCGAATGGATCGTCGACGGCGTATTTCCTTCCGTCGGACTCACATTTTCCAGCAGCCAGATTCCGCCTGTTTTCTGCCACCCAAACTCAGCGACGACCAGATCTTTATCCCCGTCATCGTCAAAGTCAGCGACATCGACGTGAGCAATTCGACCGACGCCATTGAGGATACAAATCGGAGTTACTTCCTCCTTGATTGAATCAATCGAGGTACCGGGAATGTACTGCAAGGCTCCCTTATCGTGGTCTCCAGGTTCTTTACTTCCAAGCTCTGCAATTAACAGGTCGGGAATGCCGTCACCGTTTAAATCTGTTGTAACGGAGCAGGCAGGGTGAGAGCCGAAAAATACTTCGCTCGACTGAATCTCCTGTCCAAAAACAATGCGACGAACGTGCCCGGTACCCATGTCTGACAGTCGCAGTTCGGGCACCGTGCGCCATGGCGACGAATCCCAGACGACTTCAGCCACCATCGGCGTCACACCCGATAATGCCGGGATAGGCTGCAATTCAAAACGGCGGCCGGATGTCGGTTCTGGCAGAAACGTGATTGGGGCAAGGCGTTCAGGAGCATGATCGCGGTACCACGCAACGACGCTGCTCTTTCCTGGGATGCTCAGGTCAGATCTTCCAGAGTCTGTGTAGAAATCAAAACCGCGTTTCACTTCTTTATACCATGCGTCTTTGGGGAAAGTCTCGGGCGACGGTGTCCGATGACAGTTTCCACAAAAAGTCACGATCTCCTCGGGCGGAATGGCGGAGTGGTTTGATGACGCTGCCTGCTCCACAGGTTCCTTTGTGGCCGCGGGGCGACTGCAACCGATTATCAGACCCAAAAAAGTCAGACCGGCCATCTGAAACAGTCGTTGGCATTGATGAAACACGCAGGTCGTTCCTATGAATAAGTATTCAGTTGGCGACACTTTCACTCCACTCCGTGAAGCTGAACTGAGAAGCCCCGTGAACAACTGGAATGTCAGCCACTCGCCAAATCTGTGCTCAAAACCTTCAAAGTGTCCGGGAGAACAATGATACTCAACATGGCTTCGCGCAGACAGTGTGCTGACCAAGTAAGAAAGCCTCGGCTGTCGCAGAGCCCCAACCACAAAAGACAAAAAAACCGCCTTCATTTCTTCCGATTCCGAATCACCATGTACACGGCCTACACCAACCCAAAACAACATGACTGATCCCTGGCAACAGAAAAAGACCGCCAACTGCCTGGATGCTTTCACTTTTAATGAAAGCACCCAGCGAACAGTCGCGGCGGACAAAGTCATGTACAGAGACGTATCCATATTTGGAATTCGCATTAACACCTCAGCCTGAAGTCTGAACAAACGAGATCAACGATTGGTACGGAATCCATTTCAAAATGAGCCCCATGAACGTCTCAGCATTGCCGGAATTTCGCACGGATATTTTAACCGGGCTTCAGGTTCTTGTCGCTCCGGTGAGGTCTTCACGACCATCGGCAGTTCACCCGGAACCGGCGTTAATAACGTCTGTGGACCCTTTTGCGGAAGGCAACGAACACGAAACACCAGGCGAACGGTTTGCATTTCGAAGCGAAGAATCTTCCGCAAACGAACCCGGATGGCAGCTGCGGATTGTGCCTAATCGTTATCCGGCCGTTGCCTCCCGCGCCGTGGAGTCCTCAACAGTGGAACAGACGACTGCGCCATCCGCTGCGGCCAGTCTGTTCTTTCTCGCTCAGCCAGCTTGGGGTGAGCACGATGTGGTGATCGAATGCCCGGACTCGCGGTCCCGTCTCGCCGATTTATCCGTGGAAGAAGTGCAGCAGATTCTTTCCGCGTGGAGAACTCGCTTGCAACAATTGGCTGGCTCCGATCGACTGCCATTCGTCTCCATCTTTCGCAACGAAGGCTTTAGCGCAGGCGCATCACTCGCGCACTGCCATTCTCAGATTATCGCATACGAACAGCCAACTCCACTGGATCTGGAACGCGAGGCTCGCGCCATAAGCCATCGCAATTGGAAGGGGAGTGAGCTTACTCTTGATCTGCTCAACGCGGAACGATCGGCTGGCACGCGGATGGTGTGCGAGACGCCTCATTTCGCGGTCTGCTGTCCGTTCGCATCGCGCACTTCATGGCACGTCCGGTTCATTCCAACAGCCCCACAGCCGATGTCCTTCTCAGCGATCACCGACGTTCAGACGCTCGAACTGGCAGCCCTGATCAAATCCACTTTGACCAATCTGGAACAGGTGCTGGGAGGTCCGTTTTCATTCAATCTCACACTGCCGCAACCACGACTTGATCAGCCGATGGAATTTCGTTGGATGCTCGACCTGCTGCCTCGCACCGGCCGCACGGCCGGCTGGGAGTTTCTGACAGCGGTCGATATTCTCACCGTTTCTCCCGAACACGCCGCCGCTCAGTTGCGAGCACAAACTGATCGCTGAAGAGTCACGCAACGAGCTGCAACATCGCTGATCATCAGAGCAACCTGGGCCAGAATCGGCTGGACCGACTCTTTACGCAAGGATGTCTTCGATGACTCGGCCGTGGTCAATTTCCAGCCGTTTTCGACCGGGGATTTCGAGACTGCGATTATTGAGTCCCAGCAGATGCAGTGCTGTGGCGTGCAGGTCCGTGACATAGTGGCCGTCACCCAATGCATGGTAACCCAGCTCATCGGTGGCACCGTGCACATAGCCCTTCTTCAGACCGGCACCCGCCATCCAGATCGTGAAGCCGTTCGGATGATGGTCTCGTCCAGTGTTTCCGCCGCCGCGAAGTTCCAGACCGGGCGTTCTTCCGAATTCGGTCCCAAACACCACGACAACATCATCCAGGAGTCCCCGCTGTTTCAGGTCCTGAATGAGTCCCGCCACAGGCAGATCAACGTTCCCGCAAAGCCGTGTATGGTTGTCTTTGAGCTGCTGATGGGAATCCCAGGATCCATACGCGGATGGGAACACCTGCACGAATCGAACGCCTCGTTCGACCATTCGTCGAGCCGCCAGAAGACGTTGCCCGGCGATTTTTGTGGCCTCCTGATTCAGCCCGTACATTTCCTGAGTCGCGGCTGACTCCTGTGAAAAATCAACCGCCTCAGGGACAGCGGCCTGCATTCGGAATGCCAGCTCATACGACCGAATCCGCGCCTGCAGAGCCTGATCTTCCGGGTATTCAACGGCCGTGAGTGCGTTCAGTTGATGAATGGCATCGTATTCGGCTCGCTGCAGCTCAAGTGTCTGCCCGGACGCTCGCTGAGCAAACGGCAGCGGATTCTTCGGATCCAGAGCCATCGGAATGCCGGCATACTGCTGACCAAGGTACAGCGAATCGATGGATTCGCGTGTGTCTGATCGAGTGGGGCCACCCAGAACGACGAACTTTGGCAGGTTCTCATTTAAAGTTCCCAAACCATAGTGAGCCCACGCGCCGACGCTGGGCTGCGATTCGTCAAGCTTGTGACGCCCGGTGTGAAACTGATTTTCAGCCGCGTGGTCGTTGTCGGTGGTCCACATGTCGCGCACAAAGCAGAGGTCATCCACACATTTCGAAAGGTGTGGCCACCAATCCGTCATCTCGATGCCGCTGGAACCCCGCTTCTTCCAGCCAACCTGCATGGGAAAAATCGTCGGGTAAACGTCGCGAACGTTGATCTCTTCTGAAGGCACCGAACGAAATCGTTTTTTGTGCAGCGGTGAATTGACCGGGTTATCGAACGGAGTTTTATCGAACGTCATGCCCGCATACTTGTTCAATGCGGGCTTCGGATCGAACGTTTCCATATGGCTGTAGCCACCAGAAAGAAAAATCCAGATGACGGATTTCGCCCGCGGTGCAAAATGTGTCGGCGCAGGCGGTAAACCATCGGACTCGGCCGCGCGTAAAATACCGTCGTCGGCCAGCATCGCTCCCAGTGCCATGCCGGTGACTCCCATTCCCAGATCGGATAAAAATGCTCGTCGATGATTGGTGGTCATGTCAGTTTTCAGTTTTCAGTTTTCAAATCGCCTGCTTGGTGCTCTGTCACGGCTTGAATTTGGGTTTGTCTGTCATTCCCGCGCAGGCGGGAATCCGGACCGTAGCACTGGATTGCCGCCTGCGTGGGAATGACGAACCCAAAATTAGAGGTTGACGGTGCACTAGAAAGAGCGAAAGGGCTCGGTTAGCGGGTGGTTAAAAAATCGTTGTGATTCAACAGGATGCGAACGATGCTCTGGAAGCCCTGACGTCTCTGTTCAACGGGATCGCCGGATGCAGAGATTGCCGACTGTCTCTGCAATGCCTCCAGACAAACACCGACTTCCGCATCGCTCGGTGAACGAGTCAGGATCTGCTCAAACATCTCAGTGATGAATTGTCGGTTCGCCCCATCTATATTCTCATTCGGGGCATTTCGCGTCGTCCATGCAGCCACGATGGCAACGCTCATCTGATGCACGAGGTCGCTGTTGGTTAACGCCAGAGCCTGCTGGGGCACAATGCTGCTGGTACGGCGATAACAATCGAGAGGATCAGGGCCATCAAACAGTTCCCCCAGAGCACTCTTGCCGCCAGCTTCGGGGTACACGCTGTAATAAAGGCTTCGGCGTCTGGTTTTCAGCGAATCGGTATTTTCCAGTTCCACTCCACCCATCGTCAGATCCAGTTGACCGCCGACAAAGAGCAGGCTGTCACGCACGACCTCGGATTCCATACGCCCCACGTTCATGCGCCAAAGCAACGTGTTCTCCGGATCCTTTGATACATTCAGCGCAGCATCGCCCACGGAGGACACTCTTCGATAAGCGTCACTGGTCACGATCAGGCGATGCAGATGCTTCATGTTCCAGCCGGACTCCATAAACTCCACAGCCAGCCAGTCGAGCAGCTCCGGGTGAGTCGGCTCGTCTCCGTTTCGACCAAAATCGTAAACACTCGAAACGAGCGGACGATGGAAATGCCGCGACCAGATGTGATTGACGGCGACTCGTGCCGTGAGCGGATTTTCTGCACTGGTGATTGCCTGAGCCAGAGCACGACGTCGGCCTGTACTTTCCTTTGGATAGAGGGGACTCAGAGGCGAATAGGCGGCTGCCTGTGTTTCGTCGGAAAGCGCTGTAGTCGCTTTCGTAACGGCGGCGGCGGCATCGCTCATCGCCTTTGCAGCCGCAGCAAGCTCATTCGCGCGAGCCGCATCGTCCGCAGGTTTGGCTTCGGCTGTCGCGTGAGCCAGTTCACTGCTGAGTACATCACTTTCTGCTTTCTTAAGAGCCGCCTCACGCTCAAGCCGACTGGCCGTACGAATGAGCGTTCCAACGACTTCCGGAGTCAGATCACCGGCTCCGGAATCCTTGTATTGCGCTCGATCTGCCGCAATCCGCGCCTCAAGGCTGTTGAGTTCTGCCTGAGCCACCACCAGCCGGGCCTCTGCTGCGTACACCACGAGCAGCGGTCGACGAATCGCTTCTTTCGCAAGCTTGACCTGATTCATTGCAAGCTGCAGCGATTTGTTGGCTGCGGCAGCAGAAACGATCGCCGTTCCCGGCGGAGTTGCGTAAGGCGATCCTTCCCAGCCTTCCAGACCAATGGGAGAATTGCCTTCCTGATAAACGGTCGGCTCAAAATCCCACAACAGCAGATGCTCCCCTGGTGCTGTTGACTGACCCGGGCCGAATAACACCAGATCGTCCACGGCCGCCAGGCTTCCCGATCGAGCGTCAAAGGAAAGTCCCTGATTATCATCCCCCGCCGGCCGCCAGCCATTCAATGCGACGGGTACCTGATCGACCAGAACCTTTCCGTCCGTGACTGATCGCACCGTGAGCAACGAATGATCGTCGTTGACATTCAGAACCAGACGCACGTGGAACCGCGTTTGGCCCGCCGCGAAGTCATAGCGCCCGGTTTCGAATTCGGTGTAAGAACTCGGCTGATACGACATGATCCGACCGTTTTCGAAGGCCAGATACCCAGCCGTCAGGCCATTGGCAAAGTCGCGTGCAAACTGAAAATTAATGTGAGCATCCTTGAAAATCAAAAGTTGAAATTCAAAAGTCGCACCATGCTCCAGCGCGGCGAGCGTCTTGAGTCGATTCTGCACAAGGCTGCGACCTGCGCCCGGATCGAACAACAGAGACTGCTGACCACTGAGAGCACCGGGCTTATCTTCTGCAACCGCTTCCTTCACCGCAAATGCCAAACCGGCCTCTGCTTCTGCCAGCTTGATTCTGACTTCTTCGGGTAGGTCGGGAGCGGCTTCGCGAGCTGCGGTGACTTCTGCCTCCGCCTTTTGAACCGCGGACTTCGCGTCGGCAACTGCTGTCTCCTGAATCTCCGGACGAAGGCCCGGGTACCATGCGCTCGGTGGAAGTTGAACAGATTCAATCGACGCACTGGCATGCTTGAGAAATGTTGGCAGGCCTGGCTTGAGGGAGCCCTTTTCGACGACTCGATTTCGTTCATCACCTCCCGAGTAAAACCATGTTGGCGCCTCCGCTGACTTATCAAAAACGCGAACAGCGCCCAGACGCTGGACCGATCGCAGTCCCGAATATGTGTAGTCCTGAAAGACTCCCGGATCAGGTTCGCCGGCAACGCGATCCTGTCGAATAAAGAGAGGTTCAAAAAAGGCCCGCATCTGGAAATAGTTTTCATGTGTGATCGGATCATACTTGTGATCGTGGCAATGCGCACAGTTGAAAGTCAGCCCGAGAAACGCCTTGCCTGTATGTTCCACAGCACTCCGCATCCAGTCGTTTGCGTTGAGCGAATAGTAGTTGCGGATCAGGTAGCCAGTCGCAACGCCCGCTTCATAATCTTCGGGGCAGATTTCGTCTGCGGCCAGCATCTCCTGAACTATCCGATCGTAGCCGCGTCCTTCATTCAGCGACCTTACGATCCAGTCGCGCCACCGATAAATCTGTGACGCACTGTTCCGCACATCGTTCGAATCACGGCGTCCGTACCAGTCGCTGTATCGCCAGATATCCATCCAGTGACGAGCCCACCGTTCGCCGTGTCGCGGATCATTCAGTAGACGATCCACCACTTTCGTGTAAGCGTCTTCGGAATCGTCCGCCAGAAACGCCAGAAGTTCATCGCGAGTCGGCGGCAATCCAATCAGATCCAGCATGACTCGCCGCAGTAGCACGGGCTTCGATGCTGAACGACGCGGTTCAAGACCGTGCTCCGAAAGCTTCGCCAAAATCAGTGCATCCACGGGGTGTGGCTGAGACGAGCGGTCTGACGGACGGCCCTCAGTTGGCGGCAACACGGGGCGCACTGGCTTTTGAAATGCCCAGTGCAGACCGGGATCCTTTTCCGGCTGTTCTCCTTCCGGTGAAGATGCTCCGTCGCTGATCCAGTTTCGAAGGAGACGGATCTGATGTTCGGAAAGCGGTTCTCCCTCCGGCGGCATTCGATGGGATGGATCTACCGAGGTCACACGATCTATCAGACCGCCTGAAGACGGCTGATCAAGCACAATCACCGGGCCGCTGTCACTTCCTTTTCGAATCAGCGACCCCGTGTCCAGACGCAGGCCCGCCTGTTGCTGCAGAGCACCATGACACGAAAAACAGCGGGCTTTGAGCACCGGCTTGATATCGCGAAGATAAGCCACTGACTCATCCTGAGCAACACTCACCTGAGTGAAGCAGGCCTGAGTGAAACACGCAGTCAGTAACCAAATGCAGCAGCGGATCGCAGGATGCATGAGTCAATCCTCTTCCGTTCATTACAGGCACTGCGGCTGTTCGAGGTGAACGCACCGCAAACCTGAAGATAGCAGGCGTTTCCCATGCCGGCAACGAACTTTCACAAAGCGTGAACATACGAACGGATGCGTGAAAACTCACTCCCGGTCGGTCCATCAGCCCAATAGCTCACGAACGATCTGGCCGGTAGTCACGTGGTGGGGCCGCCCTGCGGGATCAGGGAAGGTGGCTTCCGGGCTGATCCCGAGCAAGTGAAAAACAGTGGCGGCAAGGTCACTCGGAGTCATTCGGCCGGAGACGGGGAAACTGCCGGTGACATCGCTGGCACCATAAACCTGCCCGGTTCGAACGCCGGCACCGGCCATGACAAACGGAAAGACACCACCCCAGTGGTCTCGACCGCCGCTGGCATTGAATCTTGAGGTTCGACCCATTTCACCAACGGCGACGACCAGAGTTTCTGACAGCAGGCCACGGTCTTCCAGATCTTCAATCAGAGCTGTGAAGCCCAGGTCAAACTGGGGACAGAGCACATCCTTCATTCTTGAATTATTGGCCGAATGAGTATCCCACAGAGGATTGCCTGCACTGATGTCACCCGGTTCACGTGGCCAGTTCACAAAAACCATTCGCACGCCCGCTTCAATCAGCCGCCGCGAAAGCAAAACAGACTGGCCCCACTTGCCGCGGCCGTAACGGTCTCGCAGTTCAGCCGGTTCGTCTTCTAAAGCAAATGCACGTTTCACGGCACCGGAAAGCAGCACCCCAAACGCTTCCTGAGCCTGTCGACCATACTGGCCGGATTCGAGTGTCCTGGCGCCGCGGTCGAAAGGCTGCTCAAGCGAACTCAGCAACTCCCGACGATTCGACAACCGCTGTGTTGAAACGTCGGCCTGCAGCGCAAATCCTTCAACATGAAACTCTGTGGCGGATGGGTCGCAGCGGAAGATCTCAGGGTCCCATTCTCGCCCCATGAAGCCGGCGTTCTGCCCGGGAAGGAAGATACCGGGATTGGCGATGATCGGTTCAGGAAGCTGCACTGTCGTAAACGGGACTTTGTCACTGGGCTTCAGCCGCTTCACGATCGAACCAATCGTTGGCCAGTCGTTAGGCGCCAGAGATCTCATATCAGGCCCGGCATACTTATGCCCTGTGTTAACCCAGTAGCCGCCAGATTCATGGTTCGGATCATCAGTCGCCAGGGATCTTGCGATCGCCAGTTTGTCAGCGATTCGGGCAATCTTCGGCAGCAGTTCGCAGATCTGAACACCCGGCACCGTGGTTGAGATCGGTTGAAAGGCGCCACGGATTTCCTGTGGCGCATCAGGCTTGGGATCGAACGTCTCGTACTGCGACGGTCCCCCGGAGAGGTACAACAGTATGTAGTTTTTTGCTCGACCGAATGTCGGATCGGCAGTGACTTCCACGCCTCTCAACGCCGTTTGTGCCTGAAGACGAGGCAGAGACAGTCCGAGCCCGCTGATTCCGCCAATCTGCAGAAGCGTGCGTCGAGATGAGCGGTGAGACTGCAAATTTTCGATAAAATGAAGCATAGGCGGGGCGACCCAGTGCAGGTGTGACAGCGATGAACGCAGAATCTCCGGACACTCTGGACTTGAGCAAAGGTTCTATCGACAGATCGGCTCATGGTCCAGTGGAATTGCCTGTCTTCGCGTCGCATCGGCACAAGTTCGGCCTCGTTTTTGGAATAACCTTGTGCGGGAAATACCTCGGCGATTGTCGATCTGGATACTTCCCGGCGGCGTGCGGAGTTACGATCTGTTCTCTACACTTTGTCCGATCGAAGACGAAGTGGCTGACAGAAACGATTACACCCGCTCCTCATCAACACTCACGCTCGTGCATGACCGGCGGGTCGATTGAACGTCTTCACACTCAATTCGACTCGACGCCTCCGAACAGAACAACTTTTCCACCTCACAACCACACGCTTCTCGAACATCATGCGGCGTCACTTCGCATGACCGGGGACCCGAGATCCACCAAAACGATGGACCAGAAAAATACACCACCAGCCGCAGCGAAGCCTGTTGAGAATCTTGAAGTCAAAGATGCTCAGGTCATTTTCACCAACGTGTGGAACATCCTGGAAGCGGAGTTCGGGCACGAGAACCTGCGATTTTCCAAAGAGCTGATTTTGCTGGGCGGAGCGCCGGGTTCAGGGAAAGGTACGAACACCGAATTCATCATGAAGGCACGGGACCTGACTTGCGAACCGATCATTGTCAGCGCTTTGCTTGATACTCCTCAGGCTCGTCGAATTAAAGAAGCGGGCGGAATGGTCGGGGATCGAGAAGTCGTGGAGCTGGTGTTCCGAAAGCTGCTTGAAAAAGAGTATCGCGACGGCTGTGTGCTGGACGGATTTCCTCGAACCCGCGTTCAGGTGGAATGTCTGAATCTGCTTGTGCTGAAGATGAATCAGCTTAGCCAGGAGTATCGCGAAACGCCGCTGGCCATTAATTTCCGCAAGCCAACAATCCACGTGATGGTGCTGTTTGTCGATGAGAAGACAAGCATCGAACGTCAGCTGAGTCGCGGTCGCGAAGTCGCCGAATGGAATGCCAGGGCTCTTGCGGAAGGCACGGAGCTGCGAGAACTGCGAGCCACCGACCTTGATCCCGCGGCGGCAAAACGTCGCTATCGTGTTTTCAAAGATGAAACATGGGAAGCGCTGCAATCGCTGAAGGAAATTTATCATTACCATTTTGTGAACGCTCAGGGATCCATCGAAAGCGTTGAACGAAATATTCGTGAAGAACTGGACTACCAGTCCTCACTGGAGCTCGATCCCGAAACCCACGATGCCGTGCGCCATCTGCCACTTGCTGGCGACCTGAAAACTCACGCCCGCCAGGAACTTGTCCGACGAATGGATTGCTATCAGCTTGAACATCGCAAGCTGTTTCACAAAGTGATTCGCCTGATCGAGGAACGCTTTATTCCGATCGTTGTTCGCCACGCTATTCCGGGGCTGGCGATTGTGAATTCCGAAGATCCTGTGTTCGATAACCCAATGGCACTGGCGATGGTCATCGACATTTTTGCGGAACGCGGATATCGCGCCGTCGCCAATGTGAATCGTGCAGAAATTCCCGAGAGCGTCGATCTGCAGACAGGACGTATTACCTGCTCCACCAAACGCATCTATCGCTTTCAGATTCGATTCACCGGCTCCGAAATCCGCCGCGGCAGCCGCTAACATTCCCAACACCCCACCTCGCCTGCAGGCTGTCGACTTAGTGAGCCGCAAAGCGCTAGCTGCGGGTGAGTGTGAAAGAAACTCAGGGAAAATACCCGCGGCTAGCGCCTTGCGGCTCACGATTATGACTAAATCGACAGCCTGCCTGCCGAGGTGGTCTACGGGCTTCTGAACAACTCGGCAGCCTTCAGTTCCCGCGCGCCGAAGTCGAACATTGAATCGATGGCCGTCTCAAAAATCTCCATCATGCCCGTTGACACTGGATATCCACAACACGGACCACCCGATTGTTCGCAACTTTGAGCAGCTGCAGTTGTACGACGAAAGCTATTGGAAGCTCACCGGAAATCTGTCCGACGTCACGCTTCTCGCCAGTAGTGTTGAAGACGGGATGGCAACGCCTTAAATGTGGACAACAGAAAAAGGACAGGGCCGAGTCTTCGTCAGCATTCGTGGCCACTACTGCTGGACTTTCGATGATCCTCTGTTTCGTATTCTGCTGCTGCGTGGAATCGCGTGGACTGCGAAAGAACCGGTCGACCGATAACGATCTGGTTCCGATCGGCGCAAGGATGTCCAAATGACAGAAGTGGCCGGGTGCGGATGTGTTCACGATCGCAGGCACTCCGGCCGCGTCCGGACGCTCATGTCCGCGCATCCTCGAAACCGCTCCGGGGGACTGCGTAATGGGTGGTAGATTTGGATCAAAGTGGTTTAGCCGGAACGAAGCATCTGTGCGAGGTGACTGAACTCCCCAATAAAGCTTCTGAACCGGTGCCCCTCGTTTCAACGACGAGCGGCACCGGTTTTTTTTCGGAGGTGACAGGACGCTCACGCTTTCCGGCTGATGATTTGACAGTGGTGTGGTTTTCCGACCGGGCGCTGTTCAGCGAGGCGGCGAAAATCAGTTGCCTGAATTGCCGTCGATGGCTATGGGGTGCAGAACAAAGTCATCACCCGTTCTCTCGACCTCAAACAACTGAAGCTTATTCAGGCTGCCCGAGTATGCGTCTTCCTTCACGAGCGCCGCGAACAGTTTTGGTGTCTCAGGATTCGTGCTCGTTCGAGTGGTGCCGACAACCTTACCGTTGATGGCGATCGCAATCTGAAGCGGCGCAGTCGGACGAGGCCCGATGACGTCGCCTTCAAAGAAGCAGGGCACAAGATTGCAGTCCGCGGGATCGAGATTCCCGCTGCCATTCCACAAGCGGCATCTCCACGCCGACGGTGTTCCTGACGGAAGGGAAGTAAGCTCGATCTGAGTCAACTCCGGGATTGTATCCAGACTCCACAATCGATCGTCGGCTCCCGAACCAAAGGCGGAAACCATCCGGTTCACATAGCCAAAACGCTCGGAAAAATCGGGAGCGACAATTCCTAACTCACCTGAAGACAGCAGCAGCTGTTTTCGTGGTCGATCCGGGATTCCGGGTGCCACAAGGGATGTTCCATCGAACGGCAGATTCCCCTGAAGACCAAGGATGCTGGAGATTGTCGGGACAACGTCAACGGTTTCGACATTGCGATCGCTAATCGCGCCCAAAGCCTGGTTCGGCAGTTTTACAAACAGCGGAACCGACATTACGTCCGGCAGTGAACTTCCTGTCGGCTCGCGTCGTTCTTCCGAAGCAGTGAAAGCCATCCCGTGGTCTGCCACCACTACGACCAGTGAACGATCAAATTCGTTGATGAATTCCAGCTGATCAAGAATGCGGCCAAGACAGCGATCAGCAAATTGAAGCTGAAGCAAATATCTCTGCCACCCCTGCTTGACCAGCAATTCATCTGAGCCCCACTGTTCGCCAAACAGGCCAAAGGTTCCGGGCGCCAGATCCGTCACTCGCGCGTCTTTTAAGTAATGTTTCCCCGATGGAAGATAGGTCCATGGATCGTGAGGAAGCACCATGTGCAGAAAATAGAATCCGGGTTTTTCTGATCTTTGCAGGCAACGCAGAAAGTGGCTGACCTGGATATCACGATCAGCATCCCACGGGTAGGTGATCTGTCCTTTGGATGATACTGCTCCGCTGGTGTTCCTTTCCGCAATTCCAAACCAGATCCAGGGAATCTTTGGACAGATCGCGTCAAACTCGGTCGGTACCAGCATATTAGAATACACGCAAGCGAGAGCCTCCGAAAGGCGAAACATCTGCTGATTCAACTCGGTGGATTCGTCCGATCTCCGCAAGTCCGTCGGGCACAGACGGGTGAGCGTTTCAAAGACCGACATGTCAAACTGATCGGTATCGTGAACCATGCGAAACAGGTTATCCGGATGGATGCTCTCCAGGGGACTTTGCTTGCTCGGTTCTGGAAGTCTGCCTGTCAAAATTGCTGGCAGTGCCTGAGCGGTGCGCAGGTGAACGGTCGTAGCGTTGCGGAAGAAAGTACTCCGTTGTGCAAGACGATCGAACGCCGGATAGCGAACGGCATCAATCTTGTGTTGAGCACTCAACAGTGCCATCCCACACAAACCGTCAAACACCACCATCACGACCGGGACCGGATTTTCAGCTCGGTGCGTTTTTTCGATGGGCGACTTCCAGTCAAGAATCTCCGCCGGAATTCCTGGCTGGCACACCAGTACAAGCGGGAATAAAACGACGGCCGAACTGCAAAGGTTCAGAATTTTGCCAGGCCATGGCCGAGTCCGATACAACCACATGCAAATTGCTGCGAGCAAAACGCTTAAGAACAACAGAAAAAGGTCGGAGACACCCAATGTTCGCAGATCAAATCGGGACTGCAGCTGGCGGAATGCCACGTTAAAACCGGCCGTTGTCAGCATCATGAGGACGAACGTAAATATCCGCTCGGAGGTCTCTCGGAACTGCAGAAAATTAAGCACTCCGAGGACGATAACCACAATCACTGGAATCGCGAATAAGAACAACAGAAGCACTGCTCCGACCGCGATTCCTGAGAATTCCTCATATCGCAGATACTGCGGATTGTTGCCCAGGCGTTCAAAAACCGGCTGAGCGATTGCAAAGCAGTTTAACGCGGCGAGATGAACAAACTTTCCAATCAGAGTGCCCTGTGTGGGTCGCATACTATCGTTTGTCATGGGGAGGTTCGTCATTCAAAAATCTCACACGCTAAGCAACCGGCACGCGCGCCAAAGATGCGAGGCCCAAAGGTCGAGGCAGCGCTTTGAGAATTCAAAATTGCTCAGGCAGGAAATTTTCCGTTTGGCCTCAGCAGAAAAAGCGGCCGAGTCCCTGAAGGCAACGACTGCTCTTTGATGATCGTAAATGAGGCATTCACGGAAGCTCGAAACACGTCCGTCGTGTAGTCGGAAAAAACGTCGTCTCGATTGGCAAGCAACTGCTTAACCTGGGTGTCTTCTCGATCTACGAATTCAAGCACAATGGTGGTCTGTAAAGATGCCAGCCAGTCAATCACATCCGGCAATTGCAGATTGTTTCCGATCACAAGGTGATGGATCAGAGCGAGACAAAAAACAAGGTCGGGTTGCGAACGTTGTTCAAACGATGTCCGTTCGTGCAGCCTCCATCCCAGTGAGGGCGTCGGATCCGCAACATCAGAAACCAGCGGCGTGATCGTGCGGTTTCCCTCCCGCTGCAGCTCTCGGAAGAAATGATCGGCGATTAAATGGTCTGAATCAAAGGCCACAACTGTGTCGGCATACTGGGCGGCGATGCGGGAATAACGCCCCTGATTACAGCCGAGATCCCAGACTTGCTTCCACGACGATGACTGACAGACATCACGAATAAATTGTTCCTTCGCTCCGGCATCTCTTTGCACAGGCTCCGAAGTCCGATCATAGTCCGACCACACGGAGTGTGATGGTTGCCATGTGAGGCCAGTGATGATGTTTTTCAGTCCTGCCACATTGCTTAAAATCATGTCGCGATTAAATCCGTTATCCTTCATCGAATCTGCGATGCCACCCTTCAATGTGCCGCGTGCCTGCAGAAGACCATGTAACCAGACATGCGACAAGGCACCCTTCCGCAGCAGATCTCTCGGCGATAAAAGTCGAGAAAAATCGATTGGCGAAATTCCTTCCAGACGTCCTCGTAGCCAGGGCTGGAAATTCAGATTCTTCCAGCTTTGAAGCATGAGTGGATACAGAAACATCTGGCAAAATTGCCGGTATCCATGCCACGTTTGTCCGGGTCGGAGCGGCACAAACGATCCGGTATCAATGAAGACCGGGCGAGCCCCAACAAACTGGATGTTGAACGGCGTTGCATCCTTCAGAATAACATCTTCATGCAACGCCTGTTCCAGCAATCGAAGCGTCAGCAATGCGGCCGCTCGCAGCATGCTGAACGACCATTCATAGGGCCATGTGATGACTGGAATGGTTTCATGCTCAAGCACGCCTGCCCACTCCACAGTCAATTTCAGGATCGCAGGATTAGAAGACACCGAAGTTGTAACAACGTCACCAGTGCTCATGGCAGACTGCATGAATGACATGGACGATACATGCGTCCAAATACTTAGCCCCTCTGTGCTAAGCGCACGAAAGATTCTGCCATCGTGACGAAACACGCGTGTAGACCGATCACGAAAAGAACCTTTATCAACGCTCAACGCTCGATTCATTGTGGCACATCAGGCAAGGACACTCGCTGGTGTACAGAGTCCTTGAGTGGCCTGTTCTGCAACGTTTTCCAAAGATGCCGAACCAACACAAAAAGTCCGGAACTGCCGCCAACAATGGCCTGAAGCAGCATGCTGCCTGTGCCAGGATCAAGATAAGCAAATGTAAGTATGCTGAAATCCATATTCCCCTTCTCCGTGATTTAGCTCTGCGGTCATTTCTTCTGGGCACTTCCCACATGAAGCGATTGTTCGTCGGAACGAGCCGAAGATTTTCCGCGATTCAGTCCATTTCTTCTTTTTTTTTACTGCTTTCCAGCAGCGATGTCGCAAATGCTGAAGTAACTAAGAACACATATTGCCGTGCGCGTGAACGACTGTTACCACAAACGGAAGTAGAACTCAGGGCGTGGATTCGCCACATGCGACTCCATAAACAACGCCGAGCGACTCGTCACTGATGGCACCATTGTTCGCCTCCGCACCGTGTGCAAAATGTGGAGCAGTGCCAGTTGATGCCGTGCATTTAGGTGCTGAATGCAGAATGCTGCCAGACTGCTGGAGGGCGGTTGGCACGCGATGGTCATGCTCAAACACCCGCCTCACATGCGGATGTTTCAGAATCCTCTTTTGCCCTGCAGAGTTGTCATCTTTTCGGGAGTCACCCGTTCAGTCGTAGTCTGCAGCACGCGTTTTCGCTGTCACGCCTTTTTTGCTGCGTGATGTGCGCTGACAAACTCTCGCGACGATGAATCCCGAAAGGACTATTCTTCGAACAATGCGGACGACAGTTTGGAAGCCCGAAACGAACCGACTTGCATGGCCAACTCTGTGGCTACTGTCCGCTGTAGTTTTGTGGGGGCAGCGGGCGGGAAGTCATTGGTCGTTGTTGCCGGTTGTGTGGCTGCGATGCGTTCGGGCCGAACGAAGCCTGCTGGATGTTGCCTGCCTGCTGATTGGCTGGAGCCCCGGAAAATGGAACTTCTCGCCCGGAGACGATCGCCTGACCCCGCTGGAAATCGGCGACTGCCAATGAGGCTGGAACCTGCCCCTGAACCTCGGAATCAAATTTCCACATCGCGCCGGTAGCCGCATCAATAACCAGTCCTGGAACGCCTCCGATCACAATGTTGCCAGCAGTCCACCAGTTGATCTTTGTGTTGAGCTTATTGCGAAAAACGCCTTCCTGTCCTGCGTAGACGACGCTGTACTTCGCCGGGCGAAATGGTCCGGAGCTGGACTTCAACGTCACCTGCTGAGGCGTCAGGCCGGAATGGATAACATTCCCTTTTTCATCCACGACACTGAAGAACGTGGGGCCGCCAGGATTATTGATCGTTACCTGATGCTTGCGGCCACTGACAACGGTGGCACACCCTCCGAGGCTGCAGGCAAACATCAGAATCAACGACCAATGAATCATCTGTCGAGTTGAGTTCATCATCATTTCCTTTGCACTGCCCGGCACACGTTGTCATTGACATGGCCATCTCCTGCTACCAGTAAGCCACGGAGTATGCAGAGAATTTCTCGACGCCGCCAAGAGCGAACAGGTGCTCTGCCTGTGGAGATTTGTGGATGCTCCTGACCGAACGCCCTCATCCGGCACAAACAGCCGCTACGGGACTAACAGAGGCATTCGAATGCATCGGACCGTGGATCAGGCATTTGTCGTTATCAAACCCGCGAGCCACCGGCGTGAAGCCCAATGGCGTGAACTTAAGGAATTCCAACGGCGAGCCGGGTACGTAAGTGCACGGATTTCTCCAGCAATCACAACGAATCAAAGGATTTACATCCCCCGCTCGCCTTAAGTCCACGCCATTTGGCGGGAAGCCGGTGGGGAAGCAAGGGACGATGTTTGTTGCCGTTGAGTAGTTGCCGAACCGGGCTTCCACCGACGTGGGGTCGGAGGGGGAGCAGAGGCACTCGGGCACCCGGAAACCCCCACTGGCACCGTTGAGCCAGGGTCTCCTGACCCCGCTCTGTCTCCGACAGAAGGTCTCCACACGTCGCTGCCGGTTGCCGCGTTCGGGAGACCTTCGGTCGCGGTGGGTGGCTCGGTCGGGAGACCGGCCACAACGGGCAGGTTTGGCAACTGCACCGCTACGCCATCCAGCTACGGATCGTACGAGTTGCGGGTCGCCGACCGACAACGCGCCGCGTCGTTGCTCCAACCGCCGCCACGGATCACGCGGCTCGAGCCCCTGGATGCGCCGAGAGGATCCAGCACAAGCTCGCTCTCGCCATAGTTCCCGAACCAATCGTGACACCATTCAAACATGTTTCCATCAATGACGAAGAGACCACGCAGATTGGACGTAACCGCCCACCCAATGAGACCACTTATTCGAGTTGTCTATAAACCAACCATACTGATGCAGCAACTGCGGATCGCCCCCAAATGATCAGGCGGTACGCATCTCGCCGCGGCACACGGCTTCCCACTCTGTTTCCGTCGGCAAACGAAATCCGCCGCGATCCAAATACAGCGATTCCTATTACGGGTTTCCCTCGTCGTCCTGGGTTAACCCAGACGGATCGTCGTAACACGGTGACGATTCCGAGGCTCCTGCACGTTCGGACAACCACCGACAATACGTAACCGCATCATACCTGTTGACGCCGAAAAGAGGATCTGTTGGACCCAGCTCGTGGCCAAATTGCTGCTGCCACGCCTGACGCGTTTTCCCTTGATCGTACAGCTTGTATTGCCGCCATGTGAGCTCAGTTTCACAAAACGCAACGGCACGGCTGAGCTGTACACTATGGATTGTTTCGCCGTGATCTCCCTCGGGTTCGTCGTCTGGCGACCCAATCACATCTTCGCCCGTGGGAACAACGATGAATGTGACGTGCAGCGACTGATCATCGTTACGGAACAAAAAATGACAAAAGTAAAGTTCTGCAACAAAACAGCGAAAGAAGATACCTCTCATTAGGCTTAGTCTTCTTGCCATGTTCTGGAGTTTTCTGCGAGCGAGATCGGTAAGTTCTTCTTTCGCTTTGGCTTGATGTCGTGTTAGTTCCTGGTGCTTGAGGTGGTTCCAAAACTTCTCGTCGGGATTCCAGTCGGGCGAAAACCCGGGACGATGGAAGACGCGATTCCTTTTTGCCTTGCACCGGAAGAAGTCGGCGCGAAAGCGAAGGAATCAACAAAGACGTACAGTCTGACATGGATTCCGTCAGCGAAAGATCGAAATACCAATCCCGATCTTTCGGCTGACGTGAGTGCGGAAGGGCTTCTGCTTTAGGTGGAACTTGATAACGGCGAGACGCTGTATCTTGTCACAACGCGTGGGATCAGTGCGGAACAGGCGGCTGAGTTTTATTCGCGGCGCGTGGTACACATTTCGGAGTTACCTTCTGAACAAGCAACCGTGTTCCGCGTCAGAATGGCAGACACGCTACGCCGACGCTCTTCGTATCGCGTCGAAAGACGAACCGCCTCGAACGAAGCTCCCAACGCAAGGCTCACCCACGAGGCCAAAAACCACAAAATTCATGAAATTCGAAAACCAAAAAACCAAAGTAGACGTCAGTCTCCGAGAGACGAAGGCCGCAAAACGCGGCCTTGGCATTCATCACTCGGAGAGTGATGGCTACTATAAACGCAAATCGACTGCCGTTGGGCTGACGCCCAGCCGCTCACTTCATCTCGGACAGTTATTTCTTGAGCGATCCTCAGCGGACTAAACGGCAGCAGACTAAACAGTGGACTTCTTCGTTTTGACTTTCACCGTCTGATCATGCAACCGGATGGTGAGTTCCAGGGCGGGTTTGCTTGCCGTGAGTGTTTGGAGTGTGGCATGAATGGCGATGGTGGTGAACTGCAGTTCGGCAGCGGTGACAGTCCTGAGTTTTCCTTTTGAAATGTGGTAGATCGATGGCCATGTTTCGGGAGAAGGGACCGGCCATCCAAATCGTTCGGACGCCGCGACGTCGGCGGGATGCAGCCGATCACGAGTATCCACGGAGTAACCGATCCCGGTCATCGTGGTCATTGCATCCTCTGGTCTATCGTGACGAGACTGGAACAGCGCCTTCACAATCCTGGGATTGTCAAAGATCATAATACCGATTTCCTGACCCATCTGTCCCATCGTGACACACGTCCTCTTCCCCGGCAGGATTTCAGGGCAGGAGACTTCTACGATTGTCTCGGGGCGGGTGCGTGTGTAGATCCGGGATTCAAAATAGGCCGCGGAGGCCGCAAAAAAGTCGCCGATGATTTCCGGAGTCATGCCCGGCTGTTGAATCAGGGCTGCGAGTTTTGGCCCATTGCCAGCCTCTTGACTCTGCATCGAACGATGAACCTGTTCCAGCATCTCGCATTCGGCCACAGCGATTTCGCAGCCAATTGAATCAGCGATCGAGAGTAGTTCCAGACGATGACTTAGTTGTCGCACGACAAGCCGCGAAGGACGCGCAGGTTCACTTTGCATTGGATTCAGGATTGCTTCAGCCAGAACAGTACCGAGCATGTCTGTTGTTGGCAGGACATGAGAAACCTGCTGGGCCAGAATAAAACCCTGATCCGGAGCTCCGACCAGAATGACCCAGGGCTGAATGGGCTCCTGCGTTTCAGGATCTGGCACCCATGCATCGATTGGACGCCAGTCCATCTCCCAGACCTCCTCTTCACCTGCCGGAAGTTCAAGGATCTGGTTGAGGGGAAATGGTCCTGCAGCAGGATTCAGCCGCTGCCGCCGAAGAAACTGGATGATCCCGGGCACTTCGTCGACAGCTTCCACGGTCACTCGTATTGGCTTCAGTCGATCTTTGATGCGTGAAGCCAATGTGGAATCGTTGAATTGAACGATCCCTGGACGGCGAGGATCACCGATTTCGGGTTCCGTCATGGCCATACCCAGTTCAAAGAGAACACTCTCCAGAGACAGCGGAAACCCGCCTGGTCCGATGCGGATGGCATCGCTGTCGTCAACATTAATTAATGTCATCAGCCAGTTTGGTGAACCCTCATTTTCACTCCAGTCAACTTCGCCATCCACGTGGTTACTGTCGTCATCCAGAACTTCGATATCGCAGTACCAGATTTCTCTTTTTTTTGAAGGCCGCGAACTAGCGTCATTCAGGACATCCTGAACGGTTTGTTTGATCTCATCGAGTGTGAATTCCGGTTCTTCCGGCATCATCTCCGGAGCAACCGAACTGAGCCATGGTAAAGCGCCGGGTGTGGCTTTCCAGAGAGATCGAAATCTCCGGCAGTAGGAAGTCGCCTCCTCCAGAGAACCGCTTTCAAATGCTTCGTCGAAGCGAGGCTCGACTGATTCCGGTGACAAAAGGGTTGGCACAAGGTCTGGATTGAACTCAATGATCTCCTGAAGTCGAGACTTTAACTGTTCCGTCGGTCCCGTCTTCTGAAACTCCAGACAGACATGAGTCATCGCCATGAAGGGCGAGGCATCATCTTGATATTTCTCAAGCAAGCCCCAGGCTTTCTCAACCCAGTTCATATTGCAATACCATTCCAGCAGTAGCCATCGCACACCCTGATTGTCGTTGGGGTTCAGTGTCAGCATTTCCTCCATTCGGACAATTGCCTTCTCGTGTTCCCCGACTTCAAGATACGCTTCAGCCAATTCCAGGCTGGCTGTCATGTAGGGACGTGTTTTAGCAATTCCCCAGAAGTGTCCGACTGATTTTTCAAACGTCGATCCGAGTTGATCCTTTGCGACAGCAACTACGTTTTCGAGCAATTCAATCTTCTTTGCCGGCGATCCTGCCGAGAGAGCTGCTTCGAGCAGGTTATCAACATCCGGCTTAGACGTCTTTCGACGGCTTCGCTTTGCAGGTTGGGACTTGCTGGCCGCCTTGCCGCGTTGAGGCGGCTCAACCAGATCTGTAACGCCAGGCAAAATAGCTTCGAAGAGTTCCCCGATCTTCATCCCGGATTGCTGGGCAAGCTTTGCCAGCAGGGCAATTGCAGCAGGGTCCCCGACTGGAACGCCCAATTCCTTAAACAGAGCCTGCATTTCTGCAGGAGTTGCCTGAGGCATTCCTGGTGGAATAATGTTGCGCTGTTGAATTTTTTTTTTCGCCATGAGATCAGTAATTCTTTTTGATGTGATGAGGTGATCGAGTCGAAACGGAGGCGTTGTGTATGAAGCGTCCCGAGGGCTGATACCGTGTACCCGTCGCTGAAATCTTTCGCTTGTGCTAAATGATAGCGACTCATGAAACCTGCTCCGTCGCCAAACCCCATGCCGCTGTCGTTTCTCCAAGTGACACAGGTTAAATAGCATCGGCTGGGCAGGTTGTCATTTGCAGAATGTCGTTTGCTGGATTCGCGATATTCATTCACGACTTTACGACGAACGACGGCGTGAAGTCAGTTTGACGAACGCAGTTGGCAGTGTTTTGGCGTTAGGCACACATCACAGCCTGTGGATGTTTCAGGCGAAGTTGCTTCCTGAAGACAATGCTGAATCCGGTCGTTGATGATGTCAAGCATACCCGGGTGCAGGCCGAAGGGGGCGGTGACGAGCCAGCGCATGCCGGGATGCTCCATTGCCGCGTCTGCGACAAGGGCCGGAATGTCTTCGGTCCAGTGGCGTCCCGGTGATAGAAAGTACGGGAACACGATGATTTCCGTCGCACCGCGCTCGACACATTTTGTAAAGGCCTGCGCAATCGTGGGCTCCGCCAGTTCCATGTGGGCCGGTTCGACAATCGCGTATTGCGACTGCGCGGCGAAGCGTTCGGCCGCGGTGTGCAGCATTTCATTGCTGGCACGACGTCGTGAGCCGTGATCGACGATGATGATGGCGGTGACTTGGTCGGACATTTTTTTTTGGCCGGGCCGGAGGAAAAGGGGACTCTGGTGCAAAGTCGGTATGAACCCCCGAGATAAACTCGGGAGCGTTTGTGTCATTGGTAGTTACACAGCTCACAACCTTCTGGTGAACGACGGCTACGTCGGAACAGCGACGCTGTCCATGAGTGATTTCAAAATCTGAGTCGCTCGCTGACGATGGCCCTCACGCAGAACGCCGCGACAGACGACGCGATGAGCCAGAACAGGAATGGCCACCTGTTTAATATCATCCGGAATCATGTAATTGCGGCCTTCAACAAAGGCGATCGCCTGGGCCGCTCGATACAACGTCAAAGCACCGCGAGTACTAACGCCGAGCGTCAGCTCGGCATGGGACCGCGTGCGAGTCGTCAGTTCCAGCATGTACTCGGCCAGTGAGTTCTCCACATTGACGGCCTGAACCTGCTTCTGCAATTCCAACACTTCGCCAGCATTCGTGATGGCGGCCAGCCCGTCGACAGGTTGCCCCGATCGATGCCGCTGCAGGATTTCAAGTTCTGACTTTCGATCCGGATAACCCACACTCAGGCACATCATAAATCGGTCGAGCTGATTTTCCGGAAGCGGGTACGTGCCTTCAAATTCGTAAGGATTCTGAGTCGCGATGACGAGGAACGGTTCCTGCAGCTGATGCGTAGTTCCTTCAATGGAAACCTGACGCTCACTCATCGCTTCCAGCAGGGCACTTTGATTACGCGGAGTCGTGCGGTTGATTTCATCAGCCAGCAGGATGTTGGTGAAGATCGGACCAGGACGAAATTCAAAGTCGCCAGTCGCCGGGCGATAAACACTGGATCCCAGAATATCGCTGGGCAAAAGGTCGGGCGTAAACTGCATGCGAACAAAGCGGCAGCCCAGAGTTTTCGAAAGCGCTCGGGCTAACGACGTCTTGCCGAGCCCGGGGGCGTCCTCCAGCAGGATATGACCGCCAGCGAGAAGTGCGACAACAGACAACTTGATGGTCTGCTGTTTTCCAAGAACGGCACTTTCAACATTTGCAACAATGCGCCGAACAACGTCTTGACTCACTTGCAACTCCGAACGGATTAACGCGGGCAATCGGACAGGGAGCAAAAGTCTACAGCGTTACTGAATATTCCACCACGCTGCAGATACTGAACAGATTGTTCATTGTCCGCATTTCGATCAAACCTGCCGACATCGCAAAAGCGGCCACAAAAATCACGGATGCACAGCAATCAACGACTCTGTAGCAGCGCGCCGCAGAAATCGCGCGGTGAATTCAACAGTGTTTAACCGAACTCAGCACGATGGCGACGGCCCATGTTTTTGAAACGTTCACTGCCTCAGCGAACCGCGTCCTCGTGTTGCTTCGTCAGTTGCATCGCAGACTCATTCCACAGGCGAGAAGCAGCTACGGCCACATCCGGCGAAAAAGCATCTCGCCCGGAACGATCGGAAAAACGGGCCACAGTGCAATCCCCTGCGGCATCTCATCCGACAATCGTCGACGATGAACGGCCACGTAACTCGCCAGACTGGATCATCAAAAACTGTTTTGCGGCCCCACAGGATTGCGCGACCGTCGCTGTAAAGCCGACCCAGGCCCCATGACGGTCGAGAAATTCCACAGCGGCTGGATCAGCAATCCGATCCATCAGAACAAAATTGGGATTTCCAAATTCCAGCATGCGATTCGAATCCACTGGCCCGGACTCGGCACCACGATGACGGCGGGACTGATCCGTTCCGAACAACAGATCAAAATTGATGTCGACGCCGACCTGCGGATAACAGGTGTCATCGCGCCCGTCAAAACCGAGCAGAAAACGTGAGACCACCAAAAGCAAAGTAGCTCAGACAAATTGCAGTGAGGCGAGGGAGTTCAAGATGCCGGGATGCCAGAGGGCATCGTGTCGCTAGAATGCTTGTAGACGATTTCTGTTTTAAGACCCGACCTTCGGCAGCGCACTTCGCGGCCTGGATTCAGACCTGCATCATTATGAAAATACGGTTCCTCTTTCTTGTTATTGTTTTGACGCTTGTTTCGGGCCTGACGGCATGGCGAGCCATGAATCCGCGCACAAAGACGGAGGTCTCGCTGCAGTCTCTTCATCAGCGGCCGGCGCCTGAGTTTCAGCTGCTGGATCAGAACTCGCGGCCGATTCAGTTGAAAGGATACGTCGGCCGCTATCGCGTGCTGGTCTACTTTTTCGCATCTGGCCAGACTCTGGATGCCGATCCGGTCCTGCTGCGGTTGCGAGAAGTCTATCCAACTCTGAAGAGGTCGGGCGTGATGGCCTTTGCGATCTCTTCACCGCTCGGGCCTGTGGAAAAACCAAAAGCCGTCTCGTTTCCGTTCCCGATTCTGCGGGACACCGTGGCGGGCCAGCCAGGTTCGTGCTCAACACTTTGGGGACGAACTCAGGGCACGCCAGCGTCGTCCGCCGGAGCCAAAATTCAGCCAGCCGCGTTTCTTGTGGAAGCCACAGGACTGGTCAGCTGGAACGACGATTTCCCGAAGCCGGCCGATGACGCGATTGATTTGATTAACGCGCTTGTCAGCGGTCAGCGGTGATTTACCGGGGCGAACGTCTGTCCCACGCTTCATTTTGCAGAGACTGATATCCCGCCAGCCACGGCGAATTCTGGCTGATAGCGGCTGACGGTTCGCCCGTTGGCATCGGTTACGGTGGTCATGCGAAAGACCGTCAAATGGGCGGGTGAGCCTTCCTGCAATGAACAGTCCGGAATTTTCATCAAACTCGCGGCCAGTCTCGACGCCAACTCCCAGGCACTTGCCAAGGGAACATCGCAGATAGACATGAAGTGGGCCACGCACTCGCCTGTGGTGGCTCCCGAACCGGCGAGAAACTGAGTCTGCCCGGCAACGACGATTCGTCCGTCGGGCAGCACATCGACCGCAACTTCGCCCGTTGTGTAACGACCCGGACGGCATCCGCCAAAGCCGGAGACATCCGAGGTCAGGACGACTCGAGCCAACGTCTTGCAGCGAGCAATACAGTTCAGCATTGTCGCCGGCACGTGCCAGCCGTCTGCGATGACGCTGCAGGTCAATCGATCGTCGGCAAGCTGTGGCCAAAAGATGTTATCGTGGCGAGGCACAAGGCCGGAACATCCGTTTCCAAGGTGAGTCCCGAGGCGGGCTCCGCGATCAATGGCTTGCTCGATAATGCTCGTGGACGCAGCCGTGTGACCAATCGAAACGACGACTCCTGTGGCAGACACCTGTTCGATAAAACCGAGCGCGTTTGGGATCTCGGGTGCCACCGTCACCAGTTTGACAAGTCCGCCAGCCGCCTGCTGCCATCGCCGAAATTCGAGGACGCTGGCTGGGCGCACATGGTCCAGCGGATGGGCGCCGCGAGGTCCGTCGACGGGCGAGATGAATGGGCCTTCCACATGACAGCCGGCGACAACGTTCCCCACAAGTTCTGATTTTGCGCGAGCCTGCCGAATGACGCTGAGCCCGTGTTCAATGGCCGCACAGGACGTTGTGATCAGTGTCGGAAAGCAGCGTGTGATTCCCTGCTGAGCGTACGCCTGAATGACCTGTTCCACTTCGTCTGTTGTCAGCTTTTCACTGCAGAACCAGATTCCGTTGTATCCGTTGACCTGAAGATCAAAAAGTCCAGGACCAACGAAGGGCAGGGCGTCGGAGTCGGCCTGTGAAAGGCCAGCCGGAAGAAGAGATTCTACGCGGCCGTTGCGAATCTGAATCCGGATTGCTTCACCGGTGTCGTATCGTCGTGCGGTAATATTTTTCATTTCTGGTGTTCTACCGGTTACTGTCAGGTTCTTGATCGTAATAGAAAACGGTCAATCATCACTTCTCGATTTCGATGCCGTGCATAACAACGTCACCCCTGATCACCGACGGAAAGGTTTGTTGTTTCTCGACCGATTTGGGGACAGGGATGGAGTTTGAGTATGCAGCGATTTTTTTTCCGGGGCAAGCGGCGCTCGTAGGCCCCCTCATCCGGCCTATCGGCCACCTTCTCCCCCGCGGGGCAACGCTGTGAAGTATTTTATTGAGTGAATTTGCTGTTGTTCCGGGCCGAAGGCCCATCCGTTTGCTTAGCCCGGGCCATCGGCCCGGGAATTTGAATCCATTGATTTTATTGCGTCACAACCCGTCGACGATCTCCTGCGGACAGACGGCCCGATGTTCGTCAACCGATCGATAACAGGCTTCAACAAGTGCCATGGTTGGCAGATTTCGCCGGCCGGAAATGGTCGGTTCGCGTTGTTGTTCCAGCGCACACAGTAGCTCGGCCATCGGTCCGATAAACGCATCCGGGAACCAGACACTGTCCCAGGTCGGCGAATGCCATTGGCCATTGTCGGAGCGTGTCGAATACTGCAGCGTGCTGGGTGTCCGTTCAGGGTAGGAGGGCCAGCCGATCGTTCCACAAGCCAGTCCATTGGTCCCTTCAACTCGCCAGCGGATGCCCAGATCGGCGGCGCTGCCTTCGCGAGCCGGGCCGCTCCAGACATCATCCCATGAGGACGCTCGAACGCCGCCGGGGAATTCCAGAATGTACAAGGCAATGCCGTCTCGATGCACAAACTTCTCGGATGTCCGCGGGTCCGGTGTCACGCTGGCAAAAACGCGATCCGGTTCTCCCAGCCAGTACCGCAGCGTATCCAGATGATGGATGCTCATGATTCGCAGAGTCACCCAGCCCTGACGTTCCTGCCACGGCATCCAGTGCGGAATCGCTCGCATCTCGATCGTGGCCAAAACCGGTGCGCCCAGGACCTGCTGATCCAGCAGCGTTCGACACGCTCGAACCGATTGATCAAATCGCATGTTCTGATTCACGGCCAGCACCACGCCTGCGTCTTCGCACATGCGAACAATCTGCAGCGCTTCGGCATAACTGACGCCGAGCGGCTTCTGAGCCAGGATCGCCTTCAAACGGTTTGGAACGGCCAATGCCCGACGAATAACGTCCACCTGACGATCGGGCGGCACTGCCACATCCAGCACCTGCACATCAGGATGTCGGACAACCTCTTCGACCGAATCACAGATCGATTTGATCTGATGGCGTACAGCGACGGACTCGGCAGTCGCTCGTGTGCGTGAGGTGATCGCGACTGGATTCAGCCCATGCTGGCGATACGCGACCAGCTGACAGTCGGCCATGATAAACCCGGCCCCGATACAGCCGATGCCAATGGAACAATCTACCGGCAATTGAGGCTCAATCGAAGCGAGCAGTGCCGCGTTGATTTCGTTGGCAGACCGATGTGTCATGGAAAGGCCGGCTTGTAATGGTGAAGTTCCCGAGTCCGTTGCTTGATCGGCGAACTATAGTCGCTGCTTGCTCGGTAAACAAAACGAATGCCGCAAACGAACGGGACAGGCACTGAAACTTGTATCTGGAAGAATGATTCTTCGCTTGTGCAACATTCACAGCCACAAAGCCAATACGACACGGGACAAACTGCCTACGTTTCCACAATGGCTTGAGCCTCCAGCAACAGCAGGCGAGTGCTGATGTTTTCAGACGGAATGCCGAAGCAGTGGGAAACAGCAAACCGATATTCTGCCAGCTGCGGCCCATAGTGACGCCGCTTGCCTTCAATCCAGCGACCGCGATCACCAACGAAGCGGTCAGTCTTGAAGTCCACCACGTCAGCCGCAACAGGTCGACCATTGTTGTACAGCAGAACAAGTCGATCGATCGTTCCTTGTACAAGCTCGCCGTTGTGAAGCAGCACAAACGTGCGTTCTCGTTCTACTTTCAAGTGAAGTTCCCCGCTGGTCAGCTGATTCTTGTGCATATCAAATGACGGAGCGCCACCGCCGGTCGTTGGCTCGAATGTTTTCCGGATGTCGGGCTGCTTCAGCATTTTCAGAAAGTCGGGCAGCAGCAGATTCACAATCGCATCCGGGACAGAAAGCTCCAGTGATCGCTTTCGCAGCAGCGATTCATCTGGAACTGATTCTGAACCGCCGAGCCACTCAAAGCATTCGAACCACGCGTGCATGACCGTCCCGCGCGTTCTTGCGTCAACAGCTGGCGGTCCTTTACGAGGAACAGCAACCGCCTCATCATCAACCGGTTCTCTTCGCGCAATCGCCGAGGTGACCTCCGGCAGATATAACCGCGTTTCATCGTGCCGCGAGGGAGCTCGACGCCGAAGTCCTCGCCGACGCCCATCATGCATGGGTGAAAGTCGGACTTGCGGAATCGTCGCCTTTGACGCAGTGCGTGGCTGAGTCTCGGCGATCAGCATATGCGGGAGCCCGGTGAACCACTCCGGATCGCCGGTTTTATAAAGCGTGGTCGATGGCGGTGCCTGATTTCCGCCGGCCAATGCGGCCAGCAGCAAACCGGCATACGACTTGGGCAGCTTGTCGCCCATGATTGGCGGGCAAAGCAGATGCATCGCATTTTTGGCGCGCGTCAGCGCTACATAAAATACGCACAGGCTCTCCGCCACCTGACGAGAGATCGTGTCTTCGAAAGCCTTCTGCAAAGAATCGGGCAGCAGAGGACGCAGGGATTTTTTGCTCCATACGCAAACACGGTCCGGCGCCTCACCCGCTTTTTCGCTGGTGAAGGCAGCCTGAGGACTCTGAAATAACTGTCCATCGATTTCAGGCAGAACAACCACATCGAATTCCAGACCTTTGCTCTGATGGACGGTCATGACTCGGACCGGCGCGGGTTCGGACTTCTGAAATTTGCTGTTTTCCAGCAGACGCACAAAGTCACAGGGATTCAGAGAACCGGTCGCATCAAACAGCCATCCCTGTGACACCACCTGCTGCAGTCTCAAAATGTCGCGCGCACTGCAGAAGGAGCGGACAGATTCCGACAGCCACTGGAGCGTCTTTCCATATCCGTCGTCCATCAATCTTTCCCGAAGTGACGCGGCCACTTTTGTTGCCAGCGGCAAATCTCGCCAGCGATGCAGGCCCACGACCTCTGCAAACGGTGAGCGGGCCACATGAAATCGCGAGACCTGACAGGCCGGGTGCGATGTCATTTGCAGCAGCGACAGCAGAGCAAGAACAGCCGGGCTGTCGGTCGGCGGAGTTCCGCCTTCTTCGCTGGCCGGCACATTTAACAACGACAGTTCATGAACCAGACGAGCCACCGTTCTGTTTTTGCGAGTCAGCACGCCGATCTCTGCACCGGGCGTCTGCTGATGCAGGTCTCGAATCTGCTCGGCGACCCAACGAAACCACGGACCTCGCCGCTCATCAGCCGACTCGCCTTCCATCATCGGCGACGTTCGAAAACCCACATAGCCAGGCATATCCTTGTGAGCCGTAGAATGCTCCGGAAAATCGTCGGACCACTTCAGGCTGGCAGCCGTGTAGTCGTCCATGTTGTTGTGGTTGGTAATATGCTTGAAGATCTGGTTGACAGCCTCCATAACGGCCGGCGACGAACGACGACTAGTGTCCAGCGTGTCTGTTTTAATGTCCGTAACAGCTTCGACAACCGCATCAAAAATACCGGCAACGCCACCGCGCCAGCCATAGATCGCCTGCTTGCCATCGCCAACGCAGAAGAAGCTCGACTTGCCGCCATGTTCGTTGAGCGATTCCGTAAGTCGCCGCAGAATTTTCCACTGATCGGAAGACGTGTCCTGAAACTCGTCCAGCAGCAGATTGCGAATGGAACTGTCCAGACGAAACCCCATCCGCTTTCCACTGGCGGCCCCGGCAGACTTCGCAAGGATGCGTGTGACATCATTGAATCGCAGCCAGCCATGTTCCGATCGCAGTTTGGAATACTCGCGATCAAACCGGGTCATCAGGTTACGAATCGCTTTCATCTGCAACCCCAGTCGCTCAAGCAGCTCCGCTTTGGCGTGCATCAGCAGGCGTTCATAGATCTCCACAATTTCCTCATTCAAAGTCTTTCCGTAGTACTTCAGATCGCCGGATAAAACCTTGCTGGCGAGCCCCTTGTCGATGAACTCATCCCACTGCTCCGTCTGAAATCGTTCCATATCTTCCGCCCGCGCTTTGATGAAGCGTTTATCGGTGGGAAGGGGAGCGGCGTACAGATCCCGCTGAGCCTGGTCGCGCTGCTCCTGAGTCAGTCGGTTGAATTTCGGGAGCTTGTTCCAGGCTTCGTCATCGGTGAGCAAAAATAGTTCGTGATAATTGCTGACCGTGTCATCGATCAGGTCTCGCACGCTGCGTTTGGAGCGACCTTTGGCCAGCATCTGCATCAGGTTCTGCGCGTCCTGCGGAATATGTTGCGACAACACGGCATCTATGGATTGCTCCCGCAGTTCGCGGTCCGTGTGCTCATCAACGATGCTCCATCCTGGCGGCAAACCCAGTTCCAGCGTCAGGCTGCGAGCCACTTGCTGAAAGAAGCTGTCCAGCGTGCAGACTCGCAGTCGATGCAGATGCCTGGTCACGTCGGCCAGCAGCGTCAGCGATGTTTCGCAGGTCACTTCCGCCGGGGCAAGAAATTCGGCCAGCCGTTTTGCAGCTTTGGGATCTTCCGCAGCCTCCGCCAGGCGCAGCAGAACTCGGCCCAGGATTTCTCCGGCGGCTTTGCGAGTAAACGTGGTGGCAAGAATCGTTTCCGGACGATCGCCAAGAAACAGTTGTCGCAAAAAATGGCCGGACAGCTGGAAAGTCTTGCCACTGCCTGCGGAGGCTTTAATTAATCGTTTCATGGTTGCCTGCAGACCGATCTCGCTTCAGATCGGCGTTGATTCGATTCATGGAGAAATAATGGTTGCGGTTCAAAGCCAGCTCTGAACCTGCGACATGCAGGAATGGTCAACATGGAGCAGATCGACCTACGATGAACTTGCACCGCGGCCGGGCCAGGACGCCAGCCACGGAATGTTGCGATCAATGACAGAATCCTGACAGATGCGTGCCAGTTCGGAATAGCGATCATCATTCATCGCGGTGACTCGATCAATCTTCAGATCAATGATGTCCGCGGCAACTGTGCGAGCGATCTGCTCGGCTTCCAGAAGTTCCGTATCCGTCCACGTCGCCGGTTCGTACCCGACTTTGCTCAGGTCACCCGGCAGCTGAATGTATCCAAGATGAACATCGCCCTTAATCGCCAGCGATCGCACCAGCAAACGGTACAACGGCAACTGCAGATCAACCCATTCGTCTTTCTTGCGATGCGTTCTGTTCGGCGGTTCGGCCGACTCACTGGTTTTGTAATCCAGCACACGCCATTCACCGGTAGACTCCCGCCGATCAATCCGATCAACTCGGCCGATCAGTTTGACCGGCCGATTAAAGATGTCGGTGAAGTCATCACACATGAGATCTCGCTCTGTGTAGGCAATCCGCCAGCCGTCACGAAGGCTCTCCACCTGCCAGCGAGCGAATGCGCTCAGGCGACTTTCCAGCATTTTCAACTGCACGCTGACCGTTGCCGAGCGCGACCTGCCAAACTTTCCAAGAGCCTCCCGATGCAGTTCCTGAAGCAGAAAAGTCTCAATGGCTTCCACGTTCAGGGCTTCACGAACTTCGGACTGACCGAAACTTTTGAGCACATCATGCATGAGACTTCCAAACGCCGGCGCGTTCAGTTCTCGCACATCATCTTCGACATTCCGAAGTCGCAGCTCACGACGCAGGAAGTACCGGTACGGACACTGAATGTACTCCCGAAATGCAGTGACAGGAATCTCTACAGGAGCCGGCGGCACATCGGTCGGGCACGGCACCGCAAATCCGCTCAGCCGCGGCAACACTTCTGCTTCCGGATGCTCGTCTGTGTTGGCTGCGATACTGGCATCTGGGCCGCCATCAGCCACATAGTTCGGATCATAAAACCGGCGCACTCGATCGGGGATCGAAGCCGGAGCGGCCGCAAACCAGAGACGACTGGGGGCCAGCGGATTGCCCTTTACATCGGTTCGTCCCGTGATCAAAATTACTTGCCGCCGACTTTTAAGAATCGATGTCAGCGCATAGGCATCGCGAGCGTAACGACGGCGATTGTCGGTCAGGTCCAGGCGAGTTCTCAAACTGTTGGGCATGAAGGCGTCCGAATTCATGGACTCCGGAACCTTGCCTTCATTAAATCCGGTCAGGATCAGCACCGGGCTGTCGTCAAGAGTCAGCTCCAGCCAGCCGAGCAATTCCACGGCATCGTCATTCGGTTCCGGCGGAATGATTTCCTCGGCAACCTGTTTCAACAGCAGTTCGAGCGATTGACTGGCCGTGCAAAGCGGCAATACGGCCGTCGGAATTCTCTGGAGCTGCTCATTCAAATCCTGCAGCTTCGTCACGCATTCCACAATTCCCCGATCGACTGCGGACTCACTGTGAAGTTCCTTTTCACCATAAATCGTCGCCAGGACTCGGACTGCGCCTTCCGCCCATTCCGACAGCGGCCGACGTTGTTCCAGTTGTTGAGTCAATGACGACGCCATCACGTCGCTCATTTCATCCAGTGTGCGTTGTCGTGTTTTACGAGCGGGCTGGGTCTTCTGAGGACGCAGTCGCCCAACGGCGGATCCAGCGTATTCGGCCGTGTAGGCGTCAGCCACAAGACAGCGAGACAGCATTTCCACCGCGCGACAAACTTCGGCCACGAGAATTCGCCGAGGCGGCTTTCCCAGCATTTCGCCAGGCGTCACCTGCAGATGGTCGGCGATGTACTGGTCGAGTTCGCTGAGCCACATTCCCAGTCGATCATACGCTTCATCATCCGACAACGTGGCCGCCAGGTAGGTGGTAATCCACTGATTGACATCCGGATGCCGCACAAGATCACTGAGCGTGGCAAAGTCGGCCGGCATGTCGTCGCGAGCCGAGGCGATGTGTGCGGCCAGTGCCTGCAATAAACGAAACGGGCGAGTTTCCGCAACTTGCATGCCCACCGGCCAGTGTCCAACGATGCCGGCATCAGACATCGCCTGCAACAAGGTGGGAACCATCGTGTCATCAGCGACGCCAATCGTGATGTCATCCGCACGATAAACTCCATTGTTCGACGAAAGCTCCTGCATCGCGGCACGAGCCTGTTCGATCGGCGTCCCGGTGAATCGCGTCTTTGCAGAATCAATATTGAGCAGTCGATTTTCCCACACGTCGGGTTTCACACATCCATATTCATCAAAGGAATCGGCTTCCGATTCCGGGGCGTGAACAAGCGAGGTGACTTGTTCAGAAACCTGATCCAGCATCTTTCGAATGATGCGATTCATGTCGACCGTTCCGATCAGCACGATGTCGCAGTCCGTGTGACATTCGTGCATGTCGACGGCGACCAGCCGCGCGGCCTGACGATCCCAGAGTTCAAGCTGATCCATCTGCATGAGATATTCTGACTGAATTCGGCGAAGCGCTTTCCAGCGCATCGCTTCGTCAATTTCGCCCGACTGAATCAGCTTTTCATAAACTTCGTCGAACTCCAGACCTTCGGCAGCAAGTTCGTTGTGCTGTTTTCGAAGCGATTCACACAGTGCCATCCATGCCGGAACGGAATCTTCGGCCGGCCGATTGGGCAAAGCCGCTTTAATCTCCCACGAAGGGATGGCATACAACGCTTTGCGCCAAACCAGCAATTGAGTCAGATCGTCGGCCAGCTGCTGCTTCTGAGGATACAGCATTTCCGGAAAGCGAGTGAACGTCACCATACGCGGCGGAATCAGGGCTGGCCACTTCGAACCGCCTCGCTGCACCAGCACTTCGAGCATCCGCCGAGCGGCTCGACGTCCGGGGAAAACGAGAATCACTTTCGACATGTCCAACTGATCGCCGTGGGCGTACCGACGAATCAGATAGTCAGCGGCCGCCGTGAGGGCCGGCTTTTCCCAATCAAGAAATTGACGAGCAATCGGCATGAAGACTCCATTCCAAATAGATCATAACGCCACCGCCTGTATCCCCGGTGAACCGACGATCCACGCGCCACAGCGTGGCACGAAACCGACGGGACACCCTCTATCAGCAGGACACGCTGACAGCAAGATACGACGAAAACCAGACAGGAGTCGTCAACGGCATCGGCGATTTTCGAGGCAGGGCCGCCAGCAGCGATGTTCCTATTTTTTTCCATCCATTTTGAATCGGCCATGGTCGGCCGCCATCATCAATACAAGATAATCCAGGCGAGCGGCGTTGGCGATTTTCGAAAAATTAATTCCGTCCATCGTATCCGTCGTCTTGTGATAGTGCGGATTGAATCCGCCAAAGAGAAATGTCACCGGGATGCCCTTTTCAGAGAACGAAGCATGGTCGCTGCGGCCATCCACCCGATTTTCCTCATCGTATTCGAAGACAAAGCCAACCGACTGATTTGCCTGCTCGACCATCGCATGCAGCTCAGCCGAATGATCTTTGCTGCCGACCAGATGAATCGTATTTTCGTTCTGAGAAGCTGGCTCTGAAGGGCTTTCTTCGTTTCGACCGATCATATCAATATTCAACATGCAGATCATATCGTTCAGCGGCTTTATTGGATTGGCAGCATAGTACTTTGAGCCAAGCAACCCGCGTTCTTCTGCACAGAACGCCATCAACAGAACGCTGCGTCTGGGTTTCACGGGATTCGTATGAATCGCTTTGGCAACCTGCAGGATCGCCGCGGAACCGGAACCGTTGTCGTCTGCCCCTGGGAACAACTCACCCCGTTGAACACCCAGATGATCCAGATGTGCGCCAACGCAGACGTATTCATCTCGCACAGTTTCATCGGATCCCGGATACCAGCCGACAACATTCGGAACGTCGATCGCTTCACGATCAATCTTCAGACGACTGTGGACGATCTGAGTCGAGCTGACGATCAGATTTTCTTCTGGATTTCCGTCCGTAAAAAAATCCGCACGAGCTCCACATTTTCCGGCCAGGACATTGGCCGCAGCGGTCGTGACAAGGGCCACAGCAACAGAGCTGGGAGTCTGCTCTGACTGATTCACCGCCTCATTTTTAACTCTACCTTCGGCAGCGACAATCAACAGACAGGCCGGCTTTCCCTTCAGCACAAAGGCGTCGTTCCAGCTCGGTCGCCCTTCGGCCTGCAGCACCAGCAATCGTCCGGAAAACTGGCCATCGACAATTTCCGGCCGCGTGCTGGTCAGCCTTGCGAACGTCACCGGTAACGACGCATCAAACGTACCAGCATAGTCACTGATTCCAAGCGTCTGACCGGGAATACAGTCTTCATTGTTGACGCGAAAACCACACGCATCCGGCTGAGTCGCCATTCTGATAAACGGCACATTCTGAAACCACGACCCGTCTGGTCCGCCAGGCCGGAAACCAAAAGACTCCAGTTTTGATGCAAACCAGCGAGCCGCTCGAATGTATCCTTCCTGGCCAGTACCGCGACCTGACATTTCACCTTCAACAAGTGTCTGCAGCAGTTCTTCCGATTCCGACTCACGAATACTTTCAAACCCAGCTACGTAGGCCGCCGGAACAGGAGCAATTGTCGCATAAGGGCCTTCGGCGTTCGCAGACAAGGCAGCAAAACAGAACTGTCCCACGAGGAAGACACAGGAAGTCAGGCGGACAGGCAGCACGACGGAACTTTCTGTTAGAACAAAACAACACGGCCTTCATTCGGCGACTTTATCGCCAACAATGGGGAACAGCCAGCGAACGAAACAGCAGCCTCGGCCAGGCGTGGGTTCTGCCGAAAGAAAGACCTGGGAATCCCGTTTCACTCATTGAGCGTCGACGAAATGCCTATCCGATGGAGAAACCCAATTGTTTCCGGTAAACTGGGCTAAGCAATTCCCGAACAATCGATCGGCATTGCCGGTGCCGCGAGGCTCAAACGGGACAATTTGGCTCGGATTGAACCTGAAACTGTGAATTTCGAATTGCGAACCGAGCATCCGGCCGTACAGCTTTCCCAAACTCCAGTGCGGATGAAAACTCGCGCGAAAACGGACTTCTCAAGATCCGACAATACACGCGTGCGTTCGCATCGGTTATCTTTCGCCGCTTGTTTTGAGCCGACCAGTAGTGCCTCAAAGGGCTCGTTGGCATGCTTTCTGACCGCATTTTGATGGAATTCGCGAGACTTCTCGCGATCTGACCTTATGGAAAATCGCAGACTCTTTTCTTTTCTGCTGACGTCCCTGGCATTTTTGTACCTCTGGACGACAGTCATCGGCCCGAAGTTTTTTCCGGAACCCAAGAAAAAGTTGCCGGTCGCCGCAGCTCCTGAAGAAGCCGGTGCAGCAGCCAAGGCTGCTGCGGAAGGCGATTTCATGAAGGCAGCGCCCGATGCGACAGGCAATGAAGCCAATGATGCAAACGAAGCCAATATGGTCTTTGCCGAGCATCCAACGGAAACGGCCGAGCTGGGTTCCCTGGATCCTGCCAGCGGCTACGCACTGAATGTCGAGCTCACTTCCACCGGTGCCGCGATTCAAAGCGTATCGCTGACGGCACCTCAATACAGAGATCTGCAGGACGAGTCCGCCCCGGCCAGAATTGTGGGAAACAATTTGACGGATGATCGCACATTTTCCACATCTCTGCTCGCGATTGACAAGCAACTGTCATCACGCAAACAGACTCTGGAAACAGTGAACTGGAAACTGGTGGAACGAGTGGAAACTGAGACTCTGACCACCGTACGTTTTGAATACGACGCTCCGGACGGAACTCTGCGTGTTCGCAAAACGTATTCACTCCCACGCCTCAAGTTGACGCCAGCCGAACTGGCTCAGGCATGGCGCACAGACCCGACGATTTATACGATAGAAGTGGCGCTGGAAGTGATCAACCTTTCCGACTCACCACGGACCGTCGATTACGAAATCCAGGGACCTGTGGGTGTGCTGTTTGAGAATGAAGAGCATACCTCGAAGTATCGAGACATCCAGATTGAGTTCGTCGATGGCACCAAAGCAGCAACGCTGGCCGCCGGGACGGTCGCTGGTTATTGTGACGATCTGGACGAAGAACTCGGTCGGCCTGCAACTCCGCTGGAACAACGTGCACAGCTGCGTGAAGACCATGAATGGGTTTCCACGTTTCGCTACGCGGGCATCGACGTGCAGTTCTTTGCCGCCCTGATTGCTCCGCTCGACGATCGCCCCGAAGCTGACCGCGCCAGTCAGAAATGGCTCGATCGAACTTACCCTGTGATGATTGCCCGCAACAGCCGCGAGCCCAAAAAATCCGACATCAGCCTGCGAATGGCTTCGACGCCCGTCATTCTGAAAGCCAGCGGTGAAGGCGATTCGCTGTTGCACAAGTATGCGTTCTTTGTCGGACCAAAACGCCGCGAACTGCTCGATCCGGCTCCTCTGCAGGCAAGTCAGGTGCTGAACTACGGAATGTTTGGTTTCGTCGCCCGCGGAATGCATTATCTGCTCGACCTGTTTTTCAGCAATGGCATGCCGTACTTTCTCGCCATCGTGTGCCTGACGATTCTCGTCCGAGGCTGTCTGTTTCCTCTCTCGCGCAAGCAGGCCATCATGGCGGCTCGCCAGAAGGAATTGCAGCCACAGCTCACCCTGCTGAAGGAAAAGTATGCGGATGAAAAAGAAAAACTGGCGCGAGCTCAGATGGAACTCTGGCGAAAGAACGGCATCAACCCGCTCAGCGGATGCCTGCCGCTCTTTCTGCAACTGCCAATCTTTGTTGGACTTTATACGGCTTTGAATTCCGCTGTTGATCTGCGTCTTCAGAGCTTCCTGTGGATTGACAATCTGGCCGCTCCGGATGGATTGTTCCGGCTGCCGTTTGCTCTGCCATTTGGTCTTGGCCAGGACTTCAGCATTCTTCCTCTGTGCACGGTCGCACTCTTTCTGATCCAGCAGAAAATGTTTATGCCGCCCGCTCAGGATGAACAGCAGGAGATGCAATACAAGATGATGAACATGATGACTGGCGTCATGGGGATTATGTTTTGGCACCAGCCCGCCGGTCTTTGCGTGTACTTTATCGCGTCCAGCATCTGGAGTATTTCCGAGCGAAAACTGCTGGGTACTGGAAAGCTGACGCCGGCCCGACCTGCCGTTGAAGTATTGATGCCTGCCGATGAGCCGGCTCCGAAATCAGCTCGCAACAGTGCGTCTGCGGTACCCGCTGCACTTGAGAAACCAGCTGGATTTCTGCAGCGTCTGCTGAATGCGGCCTCCGAGGCTCAGAAGAACGCAGAGCAGCAGCGAGAAAAGACCGAAAAGAACGACCGCAAGGGGAAGAACGGCAAGAAGAAGTAGACGGACAACCTCGGCCGGGAGATCCTGGTCGAGTACCCTTTCTGGCAGTAACGACAAAAGGCCGAACGCGGTAATCACTGCGTTCGGCCTTTTTTGCGGCGGCCATTGTGGGACGTTCGATTTACTTCGCAGATTTTTCTTCCGCGATCACCTCGAGACAATGCTTGCCCATGAACTCGACGAGCAGCGTGCTGTCATCAAGCCCGTAAACATGGCCCTCGCCCATCGGCCAGCTCTTCACGTCACAGACAGGAGCATCGCCATAAATGCAGGCGACTTTCTCGGGATTTTGCGAGGCCCAGTTGTAACGGTACAGCCCGCCTCGACTGACGCCCACCAAGGCCGCCTTTTTGGGAAAGCCATGCTTTGTGGTCAGCAGATTGTAAACCTCATTGAAGGGGAACAGAATTCGGGGATGACATCATCATAAAGAGTCCGCTTCAGCCTGCCACGCCATCCTGCTGCACCCGGGCGTAACGTCATCCAATTCGCGTCTCGCCACTCGCCACTCATAAAACAGGCCGATGCCCCGAAAAGCATCGGCCTGAAATATTTTTAAGCTTCACGTTCGTTTGCGAATCTGCGGAAAAAATCAGTCGCCTGAATTTTGCTTGCCGGCTTTTTCTTCCTTCAGTTCTTCCAGAAACGAAGTCATTTCCTTCAGAGAATCCGCAGGCGCTTCATCGGAGTTTTCAACCGCCTGAGTCTGCAGTTCAATGGCTCGGTCCAGATTGCCCTGCAGATAAACCAGATGCGCCAGGGTGTCGAGAATCATGCCGCTCATGGGCTCCTCAGCCACCGCTTTTTCCGCCGCCGCAATAGCCGCTGCGATCAGTTCCTCAGAAAAATCCGCATGATCTTCTGCGGCCTCATAAACGCCCCAGGCCAGCTGATTCAGCATCACAGGAGTTACATCCTTTGATTCAGTGATGCCCGTCAACACTGTGGCAGCGTCGTCGTATTTTTCAGCCTTCAGCAGAGCGGTCAGTTTCATTGTCGTGAGTTGCATTTTCTGAGCCGGATCGGCGGTGGTGAGCAATTGATCCAGACCAGCGAGCCCCTCTTCCAGCTCACCCGCCTGGATTTTCTGCAGGGCCGACGTGGCCTTCAAACGAAAGCTTAGTTGCTCATACCCAGCCACAGACTCTTCGTCTCCATCGGCAGCTTTTTTCGCTTCTTCCAGCACTTTCAATGCGCCCTCGAGATCACCCTTCTGCATTTTTTTGCGAAGGCTGGCCATGACAATCGCACGTTCCTGTTTCTTGCGGAACTCCTTCAGGAACGCCTCCCGATCCCACGCATCCTTCACCACTCTTTTCAGCGGAACATCCAGCTCCATGGGATGGCCGATCCATTCAATCTGGCCTGTCTTTCCAACCAGAAACGCGGTTGGAATTCCGCTCTGGCCAGCCGCAGCCATAAAGTCGAATTTGACGGACCCATCAGGATCTGTGGTCAAAGAATAAGCACTCGTCAGAGTGCCATACGTTTCCGGCTCTTCCTTTGGCTCATCTTCGTCATCGGCGGCTGCTTTCTTCGCAGACTTCGCCGCCTTGCGTAACGGCTTCTTCAGAAACGCTTCTACAACTTCCAGCCTCTCATCGCTGATGCTGATAATCTGCACATCGTGCGTGGCATATTCCTCCTGAAGCTGTGCAAGATGCGGCATGCTTGAAATACAAGGCCCGCACCAAGTTGCCCAGAACTCAACGACATAGACCTTTCCGTCTTCGAAATTCTCCACCGGCTGAAATTTGCCATGCCCATCACTGACCCAGTGCTCCACATCAATCGACGGGGCCTTCGAGCCGATCGTCAGGACGGGCGGTTTTTCCGCATCAGAATCTGCACCTTCATCCGCGGCCACCTGATCCTGCGGCATCGCAGTCAGGCCGGTTGCCGGCAACACTCCGCACAGAGTTATTCCAAACATCCAGTTCGCTAACAACTTCGACATCCCACTTCTCCTTACAACTGGCATTATGACCGTTGCGGCCGTTCAACGAAGCTCATGCATTTTTTTGTAGCATTGGGCCAGCACCCTGTTTTCCGGAGGCTATCAGATAGCCCGTTTTTAGGCAAAACTTTCCTCCCCTGAGTGGCCAAAAATTGGCCGTCACTCACCAATGCTGAACCGTTTTTATCACACGCGCGAACGCTCAGAACGAGTTGCCTCCAAACGTGCGTTCAGTCCTGCCGCGATTCTCAATTGAAGTGACAGACAGCCGCAAGCGGGGAGTTGATTTAATCACACATTCCGCATTTCGTTTAACGGCAATACCCTTCAAAAAGTAGCAGGCACACTCCGTGTGCCGTCCGCCAAGCTGCGAAAACACTGTTCTGCTTGCGGCTGCGGCACATGGAATGTGCCTGCTACTAAGAGTAATTGAACGGTATTGCGTTTAACGGCGAGCCGCAGGCGGAGGCGAATCGGGCAACGACGCCTGCGGCTTGCCGTTAAACGATTAAAATTAACAACCCCGAAAAGCCGACGGATTGGGGACTCAGGGGAACCGGTAAATCGTGACGCTGGACTATATCAAATCGCTTCAGAGCGGCGGCATGAAAGAGTTCCACGTGTGGACGATTGACGAACCGGCAGATCTGTCTATTCTCGGGCGATCGGCACGCTCGATATCACCACAAACCGCCCCGCGCTGATTCGTTCGAAGCTTCCCCAATCAAACAACGGCAACGGATTACGGGAGCTATTTCTTCAGTTTGGCCACAACTTCCATGATGGCTTTGCTGTCGTCAGCCGCGACGACGGTTGTGTTTTTGGACGCGATCTTTCCGTCCAGACCAATGACAAAAGTCCAGCGCTTTGCTGTGACTGTTCGAGTCAGCACTTCTTCTTTTCCGTCGATCGTCGCTTTGACGGATTTTTCTTCGCGAGTCACCGGAACTCCGAACGCGTCGGCCACTCTGCCCTCGGTATCGGCCAACAGGGGAAAGGTCAGCTTGTGCGCCTTTTTGAACAGCTGGTGGTTGTGAGCCGAATCACCGCTGACTCCAACAACTTCCACGCCTTCATCCACGAGCTTTGACAGGTCGTCACGGAACCCACATGCTTGCTTGGTGCATCCACCCGTCATATCGGCCGGATAGAAATAGACCACAAGAATCTTCTTGCCAACATGGTCCGCCGACTTCCAGGGCTTTCCATGATCGTCTTCGGTCTCAAACACCGGAGCGGGATCTCCCACCTTCAGATCAACCGCATCCTCTGCAAAAGCCAAAGTGGCACACGCGACAAGACCAAGGGACAGCATTGCGCTGAGCTTACCGAAATTTAACATGAGTCGACTCCTTTGAAATCTGGCAACTAAATACGTTACGTGAGGACAAAGCAGGCGGGAAGAAAAACGTTTGAAACCCTCCGGAAGGCTCGTGCTGGCAACCTGATTGCCCGCAGAGGCGCTCCCAAATGGATTGGACTTAACGCGTAGCGGAAGTCGACAAGACTTTCGGCACCCCCGTTTTGCAGGGAAAATCGAAACTCTTGGCGAGTTCCGCTACAAACAAATACGTTAAGTCCATGCCATTTGAGGCAATCCCAAAGGGACATCCTCGTGCGCGGCCTTCTGCTAACATTTTAGAAGCCGACCACCGATCGGCGTCACGCTTCTACACTTCCGCCGACACATTTGCCACATCAATGAATTCTTTTTCAACCGACTGCCACTCAACAGGGTTTCCGGAATCGGTCCTGTTGTCAAGCTGTGGCTGATGAGTTTTGAAAGACAACCGGTTTTCACTCATTGTGCTCGACGGGCCCGTCTTCTCCTTTGAACGCGGGTGCTATGTCTGACAAACTGGCCACTGCGGGGCTCTGTGACCGGAATGAATCGGCAAGTGTGGTCCTCCGATCACGACGTTCACCAGGGAACGGTTTCCATCCACAGCCCGCGTCTGACAACGCTGATCCGACAGAACCGAGCTTCTCTGATGACACATGTCTTGATTGTCGATGACGAACCAACCATCTGCTGGGCATTTAAAGAATGCCTGACGGACGAAGGCTTCACGGTCGATGTGGCCGGTTCGGCCGAGCAGGCTCTGGAAATTACCGACCGGCATTGCCCGGATGTTGTGGTGATGGATGTTCGACTTCCGGGCATGGACGGGATCACTGCGCTTCGTCAGTTGCAGGCAAAGCTAAGCGACGTGCCTGTGATCATCATGACAGCGTTTGGCAGTCTGACCACAGCCGTGCGGGCAATTGACGGTGGTGCCTTCGATTATCTGACCAAGCCAATCGATCTGGAAAAGGCTGTTGCCGTCGTGCGTCAGGCGGCCAGTTTTCTGCAGTCAGCGTCGCCAATGGCAGTGGCAGTCGCTGATGACAGCGCCGAACTGATTGTCGGAAGTTCGCCAGCGATGCAGGAAGTCTTTCGACGCATCGCACTCGTGGCCGAACGTGACGTGCCGGTGTTGATCACGGGCGAAAGTGGGACCGGAAAAGACCTGGTGGCTCGCGCCATCCATCAGCACAGTCGGCTGAAAGGCAGCTTCGTCCCCATCTGCATTCCTGCGCTCAGCGAGTCGGTGGTGGAGAGCGAATTGTTTGGCCACGTTCGCGGAGCGTTCACCGGTGCTGATCACGAACGGCAGGGTCTGTTGGAGCTCGCAAATCAGGGCACGGCTTTTATTGATGAAATCGGCGATGTGCCGTTGAACGTGCAGGTGAAGTTATTGAGAGCTCTGGAGACTCGTGAAGTTCGGCCCGTCGGATCCGGTGCCTGCCGAACGGCGTCGTTTCGAATGATCGCTGCCACCAATCGACAACTGGAAGAACGTGTCGCATCGGGTGAGTTTCGGCATGATCTTTTTTTTCGCCTGAACGTATTCCGGATTGAGCTGCCGCCGCTTCGCGATCGAGTCGAAGACATTCCAATTCTTGTGCCGCGATTTCTTCAGAATGTGCGACCAGCGGATCACCCGCTGATGCTTTCTGATGCCGCAATGCTGGAACTAAAATCCAGGCCCTGGTACGGAAACGTGCGTGAACTGCGGAACGTGATCGAATCGGCCACGGTGGTCTGCCGCGGAGATCTGATTCAACCTGAACATTTCCCCGCAGCGGTTCCTTCGCTGACGATGAATCGCGATTCAGGCACAGCGGCTCGTCCATCCAACAGTTCCGAAGCACTCACGCAGGTGGCTCGAGAATGGATGCTGGACCAGGTGCGAAACTCAAATGCAGACACGCGTGATCTGTATGAGAGATTCCTGCAGACCGTTGAGCCCGAACTTATCGCAATCGTGCTGCAATCCACCAACGGGCACCGTGGCTCCGCTGCCCGACTGCTGGGCATGCATCGTGAAACACTTCGCGAGAAGCTGAAAAAGATGGGTGACGATCCGTCAGCAGATTCCACATAATCAGCACGCAGAGTTCACCCCTCACGTTGTCTCACAGTCGGTCATTTCTCAAAGCTAATCGAACCATTCATCGTGCGGATCAAATTCCGGCAGGACAACGATCAGCACTTTCATTTTCCCAAGAGCGCGATGTCGAACCATGGGAGGAATCACGACGCTCTGGTACTGTTTGACAGGAATAATTTCTCCGTCCAGTTCCATCTTCGCATCCGGCTGGCATTCCAGAAAAACGTAGGTCTCTGTCAGCGTTTTGTGATAATGTCGCCGAGCGTCCTCACTAATCTCGGTGATGTGCAGCGTTCCGGGAAATTCACTCACTCCGTGAAACGCTCGTCGAGCTTCTCCACAAGGGCAGGGCACGGCCGGAATGACATTGAAGTCGGCAAACTTCCAGCGGCGTTGGGTTGTTTCGATCGACATGAATATTTTCCGGATACGACGTCAGTTAAATTGTGAGTCTCCTTGCTGCAGTGTAGAAGCTTTTTTAAAGGATGGCAGAATCCTCGTGGGATTTGCGATTCCTCGTCAAACGTGGTTGGCTTCATGGTTGATTAATGATTGCTGCATTCCGTGCCAAATGCTTTTGAATCTGTCATGTCAGTTCACGGATTTTGCTGCAGTACGCTGCAGAGATGATTCATCATTGGAAAGTGTCAGACTTCCGCATGCACCCGAGCCGCCTTCCTGAACCTGTTCTGATGGAAAACTGTCTGGTGCGACGCACGCGTCATACGGGTCCCGGCGGGCAGCATCGAAACAAAGTTGAAACCGCGATTGAGATCGTCCATCAGCCGACCGGCATTGTGGCGTTTGCAGGTGAACGCAGAAGTCAGGAAGCCAATCGTCAGGTCGCCGTGTTTCGCCTGCGAGTCTTGCTGGCCATTCGCGTTCGTACGGTGACCAGTTCGGAAGTTATTCCGACTGAGATGTGGACGAGCCGATGTCGGGCACAGCGAATTCAGTGCAGCGAACATCATGTGGACTTCCCGGCGATGCTGGCCGAGGCCATGGATGCTGTCGATGCAAAAGACTACGACGTTCGCCACGCGGCCGCGGCCCTGGGATGTTCCATGACGCAGCTGATTCGCTTCATCGCGAAAAATTCTGAAGCCTGGGTCGCTTTCAATGCAGAACGTGTCAGTCGGGGCCTGAATCGCTTGCAGCCGTAGTCCAGAAAAGGACAATGTCAGACCTGCGAGCGAGTTTCATGATCAGTTTCCTGAAAAATACTCAGTTCAACAGTATTCTCCTGATCATAAAACATGCCATCAAACGTCCCGCCAGATTCCAGTCCCGTCACTCATAAACATACCGTCGTTCTTTTCAGGATTTATTCATGACGTCTTCGGTTCCTTCGTACGGCGCCTCCGCCAGCATTGACCCAACCAGCATCACTCTGCAGATGATGCGCGACGTATTGTCCGTCCCTTTGCTGTGCGATGCCCTCGATTCATTCGGATACACTCGCCAGTCGCCACGGCTGCCGATCGTTCCCGTCACAATGCCGGACATAACTTTGATTGGCCGCGCCAAGACGACACTATGGGCCGACATGGCTCACCCAGATCCGGAGCCGTACAAGCTGGAACTGGGGGCTGTGGATTCCTGCCAGCCGGATGATGTGCTGGTCTGCGCGGCATCGGGCTCCAATCGATCGGGGATCTGGGGTGAGCTGCTGACGACCGCGTCTCGTAACACCGGATGCGTGGGCGTGATCGTGGATGGTGCGATTCGTGACGTGGCAAAGATGAAGGCAATGAAGTTCCCCGTCTTTGCTCGCGGCATGAATCCTTATGACAGTCGAGACCGCCAGCGTGTAATCGATGTGGATATCACGATCGAGCTCGACAGTATTCAGATATGCCCGGGGGATCTGATTGCGGCCGACATTGATGGAGTCGTGATCGTCCCGAAGGCGGTTGAACTGCAGGTCGTTCACGCTGCCTGGCTGAAGGCTCACGCAGAGAATGAAGTCCGGGACGCGATTCGCAAGGGCATGTCCGCCACGAAGGCGTTTGAAACTTTTGGAGTCCTGTAGATCTGGCACGACGTAGAACGCCGGACTCCACCTCGCTGCATCCACCGATGTGACGCGGTGCAATGGCGTGGACTTAAGGAATTTTCTTGTAGCAGAACTCGCCAAGAGTTTCGGTTTTCCCAGCAACAACGGGGGTGCCGAAAGTCTTGGCGACTTCCGCTACGCCGTAAGCCCACGCCATTTAGTGGCTCCTCATGTGGCGTTGAGCAGCGGGTTTGACGACTCTTGCTCTCGCCTTGGCAACAGGCATAGAAACAAAAAAACGCCCCAGCTTTTTCTTGCTCGGGGCGTTTCCGTTCATCCGCTGGTTATTCCGCAGCCAGCTATTCAATTAGCAGTTTAACAGCCGCCGGTTTGCTGATCGTCGCGCCGGTAGCAAACTGTGCTCGCAGCGTCAGGTTCGGCACTTCCCCAACCGCAGCAGCTTCCGGAATCATCACAGCCACGCTAAACGTTGTCTGATCGGCCGCGACAGTCGCAGGCGTTGCCGTGTAGCCCTGCGGCAATCCATCCAGCATGATTGTGACCGGTTCGGTGAAGAGCGGGTGTCGACGAATGCTGCCGGTAAAGTTCACCGTCGTGGCCTTCATCGCCTTGAGCGGTTCTGCCGATGCCGTCACCGTCACAGCATCGTCAACAAACAGCACCATTGGCGCTGTCCATGACTTTGGTCCGCTGGCCGGCGCCAATGGCTGGGCGACGAAATCCGCCGAGATCACCGTGTCGATTGTGGAGGATGGCGTATCGGAAGGAACTCTGATCGTGAGAGGAAACACGCCCTGAGCCACTGGCCCAAACTGAAATTCCTCGAGACCGACCAGCGGCTTCAATGGCGAATCCGGCTTGTTGGGATCTTCGCGACGAGCGGGCTCGGTGGTGATCATTTCAAAACGAACATACGGTGCAACCTGTTCGAAAAGCGGGATGACTCGCACAGAAACGGTGGTCGAGATTCCTCGAAATAAAACCGGCGGAACAGCATTCAGCAAAATTGTGGCAGGCACAGCTTCGGCCGGTCCGGCAATGAGTGCAGTGTCGGGCAGAGTCAGCGAGTTCGCAGGGAGGCCGTCCACTTCGATCAACGCGGTCGTGGCAAAGACGGGTTCAGCACCCTCCGCCTTTGCTTCCAACGTGATCGCCTGGCCCGCGGCAATAGCTGTTGCATTTGCGGACGCGGATCGCGTCACCATCACCAGCACGTCCTGATTCTGATCGCTGGCCGGGATGGTTTCAGGAACGATGGAAACACCTGTCACGCCTTTCACCGCCAGGCGAATGGGCCCACTGTATTTGAACGATGGTGACTGGCGTACGACCGACAATCGAAGCGGCACAGATCCATTCACAGGCAGTCGCAGCGCGCCGTCACGAGTGGTCAGCACAAATGCTTGACGATCTGCTCGAGCGACCAGCAGCCGGTACAAAGATGCGACCGAGCCTTTGTTATTCAGGTCTCGAATCTGAACTTTCAGCTGAGTCACGGCTTCGGGCACAGTGAAACTGAGCGATGGATCGGCAGCGCCGGAATCTCCGTCATTCTGGGCCACCACCGCATCGCCATTAAGCAGAGTCAGGTGGGCTCGCAGCGGTGAAGAAAGCTGTCTGGCCGCTGCCGCGAAATGCAGAGTCTGGCCGGGAGTTACAGTCAGCAGGACCGTATCTTTTTCCTTCGGCGTCGCGATTCGACCGCTGATCAGAAGTGCCGGAAACGGTGAGGCAATGAAGGTGGCATCAACGGCCGCTTCCGGAAACGTGCCTTCCAGAGGTTCGATGACTTGAGTACCCGCTTCTGTTCGCAGTGATGGCAGAGGAAGCAAAGTGCTGCCCGATTCAATCGCGACCTGACCCAAATTGGTTTTGACAGAAACCGCTTCCGAGACAGCATCGGTGCCCACGAATCGCACGGCTGTTCCGGCGGCTGCCACTGTCGACGGGAAGGCGAGCGAAGACGGCGGAAGGTCGCCGAGCAACAATCGCCAGGAACTTCCACCCGGCGCGCGAAACTGAAGATCGTGAACTTCCGCAAAGTATAGCCCGTCCGCTGGCAGCACGATGGATGTTCTGGCATCGCCTGTCAGATCAGGCTGCTGCCATTGGATCGCCAGCGGTGTTCCCGTCTGCGACCGAATTTCGACGACCGGATCGAGCTTCGAACCAATTCGCCGAGCTTCAATCTCCGCCACCAGTTTCTGACCTGCGGTCCCTTTGAACCAGACTCGCTTTTGTTCGGCACCAGAGATCAATCCTGAAGCTGCAACCGGAAATGTGGTCGCAGGACTGGCTTCAGTGAATGTTCCGTCCGGCTTTGTTGCCACGCGATCAACAGAAATGATCATCGGATTACTGACGCCTGCCGGTGTCACGCAGCGTGCCAGATATCGACCGGACACAGCTGTCAGATCAACCGCGACGTCGAACAATGCCTGCCCAGCATTGCCACCGTCAGCAACCACGGCTGTCAGGCCCTTGATATCAGTGTGAAGCTGAGCACCAACGAGATTCTGCCCCGTGACAACCATTCGCGTCGTCTTGCCAACTTCCGCTGAATGGGGTGCAATCAGACTGATCTGCGGCTGCATCTGGGACGCATCCACTGTCCCGCCTGTTTCTGCAGAAATCTCAGCGGCGGAGGCCCCGGCGACTTCAGCAAACAACGCTTTCACGTCTTCGTCGCTCAAAGCCTGAGCGAACACGTGTACTTCATCGCAGAGCAATCGCATCATCTCGCCGTTGGTGAAGCTGGACCCAATCGTCAGCGGAGTATCACTGACACATTTCGCCAGCGAGACATCCTGCAACCAGCCGACAGTGCCCTCGATGAAACCGCCGGTGGCTTGAGTTGGAACAGCCGCGGCCCCGTTCACAAACAAACGCACTCGCACATCATCTACGTCGGCATCCGCATCCGCGCCTGGCGCATCTGCGTTATCAAGCGACACGGTCAGATGAACTCGTCGACGGAAACCGAGAACTCCCTTAACGCTGAAGTTGGCGACCTTATAAGCCGCACCGTCATTCACATACACCTGAAAGTTATCGGTGGAAGGCTGAAAGTTGATGCCATAATTCGTGATGTCGCCTGTGCCCGACTTTCGTTTGGCAAACAATCCGCGAAACGTTCCGTCGTTCAGAGGATGCAGACTGGCAAACAGCCCGCTGATGGTGACGGCATCCGGACGACTGACATCTTCGCTGTTCGGGATCACGATCTGCTGCTGACGCGCGGGATCCAGAAGCAACGAATAGCCCGGGCTGCCGGATACGAAGGCTGATGGAATTCTTGATGGAGTGGACGTGAGCGAAACCGCGTCTCCGACCTTACCCGCCTTGCCGCCGTCAACCGCGGTCGCCGGGCTTTCCGCCAGATCATCAAACGTCAGACTCACGACAGCTCGGTCTCGCACCTGAGCCAAAGCGATCTGGGAATGGACGAAAAAAATGGCACAGCAAAAACTGACAAGCATTCGTAGACCGGAAGGCATCGCGGCAAGGTCCTTCATGAAATATTCTGGTGGGATTTTTTAGAAGCGGAGCAGAACCGTGACCGCGCCGGCGATGGCCTGACGTATCCCGGTCAGCGACTTTCAGAGACCATGGTGGCGACTGAACGGGCCTGCGGCAAGTGGACAGGCCAAATCGGACCGCCTGGCGGCAATTTCATAAGTTCCGCAGAGAACCCAACCATCTTGCGGAAAGTCATTCCAGGTCATTGTTTGATCCGCGAACGAAGCGGGTTACGGCTCGCACCTGCAATGTACCAACCCGCCGTTTCTGAAAAAAATCGACTTAGTCTCGTTCGATCAATAATTGTCGTCTTGCGCACCGGGATGGTTCAATCAGCGACGACTACCTAAGGAAGCCAGTAATAGACCAGGTTGGCGAGAACAACTCATCTATTCGTTAGTGATGAACCTCCCGTCCTCACCGCTGCTTTTCACCGATCCATTTTTTCAAACCGATGCTTCGGTCGTGCTCGTGGTTCGTGCATCTGCTAAGTTAATGATTCAAACATACTGGCTGCGAAGCTAAGTTTCGGTTTAAGAGTGAGAGCCGCAGATGTCCAGATTCGATCAACAGCCTGAGTCCGATTCTGACGCCGCAGGTAGAATCGAGAGGCCGGGGTTGTTTGATTCGACGCCATGGAGTGAAGTTCTGGCTGCTGGTGATTCGCGGCATGCAGACAATCGCCGTTCACTTGAAAAGCTCTGTGTCCTGTATTGGCCACCCCTGCATGCGTATGTAAGACGCAAAGTTCGTGACCCGCATCTTGCACAGGATTTGACCCAGTCATTTTTTGAACGACTAATTTCGGGACGCTCTTTGCGGCTGGCCGACCCGGCTCGAGGACGTTTTCGATCGTTCCTGATTAAGGCGTTTGAATGGCATCTGGCCAATGAGTTTCGTGAAGGACGAGCGATCAAGCGAGGCGGAGACGTGCACACTTTTCCGCTGGATTTTTCTTCCGGCAGTTTCGAACTTGCGGACGGCGGAAGCCTGAGCGCAGGGGAGTTGTTTGATCGGTAGTGGGCTCTGACGCTGTTGAATCAGACGATGACAAGATTGGAAGCAGAACTAGTCTCCTTGCAGAAGAAATCGCTGTTCGGAGCGTTGAAAGAATATCTGACGGGAGCGGAACGACAGGAGGGCTATGCCGAAGTCAGCAGGACGCTGGGAATGACAGAATCGGCGGCTCGGATGGCCGTCAGTCGTCTGAGAGCCAGATACCGCGAACTAGTGCGAGAAGAAATCGAGCGAACCGTCGCCTGCATCCAGGATGTGGACGACGAAATCCGACACTTGTTTCGCTCAATCTCCAGGTAAGCGGTCAGCCCCGCAGAAATTAGCTTGCAACACTGCCCCAACTTTCCGCGAATCCGCTTTTCATCGGTTTCTCTTAGAAATTTCTGTTGCGCTTTGTCATTTTTCGTGTTCTTCGCAGTGCCACGATTCTTTTTTTAAGCACTCACTGATGACTGAACTCGCAAAATCGAGTCGCAAAATTTGCCCGGACTGCGGACTGACATTTCCTCAAAACGCTCCTGCGGGACTCTGTCCAGCCTGTCTTCTGCAGGCCGCGATGGCAGTACCGGAAGAGCCGAACCGAGACGAGATGAACGAGAAATCATCTTCATCCTCTGGGGCCGAGTTTCAAATCAGAACAAATGTGCCAGGCAACTCGGTCACAGCCATTCATCCGTCGAGCGATCTTCCCGACGAGTACCCGGAACCTGGTACGAAACTTCGTTACTTTGGTGACTATGAGCTTCACGAAGAGATCGCTCGTGGAGGCATGGGAGTGGTCTATCGGGCTCGTCAGGTTCGTCTGAATCGGCAGGTCGCGTTGAAGATGATCCGTGCTGGCAAGTTTTCGAGCGGCACGGAGATTCAGAGACTGCGCGTTGAAGCGGAGGCGGCCGCTCAGTTGGATCATCCGGCGATCGTGCCGGTGTTCGAAGTCGGGGAATACGAGGGCCTGCACTATTTCACAATGGCCTTTGTCGACGGGGAAACACTGTCTGCGAAACTTGCCGGTGGCCCGATGCCGGCGCGAGCTGCCGCGAAGCTGATGCAGACCGTGGCTGAAGCCGTTGCTTACGCTCATGACAAAGGTGTCATCCATCGCGACATCAAGCCTGGCAATATTCTGATCGATCAGTCCGGGCAGCCGCGTATCAGTGACTTTGGACTTGCGAAGCAGGTGACCAGCGACAATGAACTGACGACGACCGGCCAGATTCTTGGTACGCCATCGTACATGCCCCCCGAGCAGGCTTTGGGAAAACTGGACGATATTGGAAAAGCGTCCGATGTTTATTCTCTGGGAGCTGTTTTGTATGCAACGCTCACCGGACGACCACCGTTTCAGGCAGCCACTTCGATCGAAACACTGCGACTGGTTGTTGAAGAACTTCCGTTGGCCCCAAGGCTACTGAATCCGTCGATTCCTCGTGATCTGGAAACGATCGGTTTGAAGTGTCTGGAGAAGTCGATTTCGCGGCGATATGAGTCCGCGATGGTTGTCGCGCAGGAGCTGAGCCGATTTCTCAGTGGCGACCCAATTCTTGCCCGACCTGTCGGCAGAATTATGAAGCTGGCACGCTGGTATCGTCGACATTGGATCGCTTCGACGGCGGCATGTTCGATTCTGCTCACAATCATCGGGGCGACAACCGTCCTTGGTGTCACTGCGAGGCAACTTCGAACCGAACTCACCAAAACCGCAGCCGCCGAATCCGCTGCCCTGGAAGCCAACGTCGAGGTGCAGGAAAAGCTATGGATCGCGTATCTGAACGGGGCCAACGCAAGACACCGCAGCCGGCAGGCGGGGCAGAGGTTTGGTGCATTGCGAGCTGTAAAAAGCGCCCTGCAGATTCCAGTGCCGAAAATGCGTTCTCTTGACGAATTGCGAACCGAGGCCACAGCGGCACTTTGTCTGCCGGATCTGGAAGTCGACCGGAGGATTCCGCATACCAGCCGTGTGGGTCAATTCGTCCTGGACAATCGCTTGACGATGCTGGGGTTTGACGATGGCCAGTCCGGGCAGTTCGTGGTGCGTGAGATGGCAACAGGCACAGAACGGATGCGGATGGACTATGTCGAGTCCAGCTTCGACTATCACTCACAAACGTTTAGTCCCGACTCTCAGTTTCTGGTCTATCCGAAACTGGTTGACGGTTCAAACCGACTTCACATTTGGAGTGTGGCTAATGGAAAACCGATGATTGATCTCGGACCAGAAGCAATCAACTTTGAATTTCGGCAGGACAGTCAGCGTGTTGCCGTTGCCTCGGCCAATGGAAAAATTCGAATTCTGGACTGCAACGGTTTTGCTGAGATACAATCATTAGAAACCGGATTGCACAGCCCTGAAGTCGCTTGGAATCCTCGATTTCCCCAACTGGTTGCCGCTGATCGAGATCACTGGAAAGTAGTCGATCTGGAAAATGGCGCGATTCTGAGCGAAAGGCAAGTGAATGAGGGCCTGTATGGCTGGCCGAGCTGGCATCCATCGGGCAGAAAATTTGCCATGGGTACAGGAAATCTCAAGATCGGTATTTGGAATTCGACTTCCACTGAACTGACGGTCGATCCGATATGCGGTCATCGGAACGGTGGAGTCGTTGTGCGCTTCTCACCGGATGGTGATCGGCTCGTCAGTAATGACTGGGATCAGACAATTCGCATGTGGGATACTCGGTCGGGGCAACAGTTATTGTCGGTTCTGGCGAACGGTGTCAAGCTGCAGTTCAATGACACCGGTACTCATCTGGCTGCTGACTGTGCCGGTTCCGAAGTTCGGTGCTTCAACTACCGCTCTGGTCAGGAATTTTGCACCATTCCATCGCATCCGGGAGTGGATTCAGACTTCCATGCTAGCCACTCTGTGCCATGTCTGAACAAGACGGGCACCCTGATGGCCGTTCGTGTTACGGGAGGGGTTTGCCTCGTTGATTTGATCCGAGACGAAGTGGTTTGCCGGTTACCGATTTCGGGCAACGGTCCGTTTCGATTTATCAGTTCGAGTGATACGGAATCGCTGTGGACTTACGGTCAGTCAGGCCTGATAGAATGGCCTCTGAAAATCGATGACGCTGCGGAAACTGCGAGTATTGGACCACCCGAACGATTGCTGGACCTTCGTCAGGAGAATCAGTGGGCCAGTAGTGCTGATGGTTCCACAATTTTGGTGCCCGGTATGGATCATGCTGTCTTGTGGAATCAGCAGACTCGAAAACAGGAAGCACTGCTCCCCGGTCATTGGGATGTACGTACATGTGTCGTCACTCCCGATGGCAAAATTGGAATCACAGGAAGTCATAGCGATGCGGATACGGGTGCTGTTGTCTGGGATCTTGAGGCACGTCGCGGGATTGCTGATCTTTCAATTCCGCAAGGTAATGTGTTTCTCAGTCCAGACGCACGATGGCTCATCACAAATGGTGGTGTGACAAGAATTTGGCGTGTGGGCGAATGGTCTGAATCCCGTGTCCTCAGCCAGTTCCGTTCTCAGGTATGCTTTTCCTCTGATAGTCAGCTGGTAGCTCTTTCTGACGATCGCAGCCTGGTGCGGTTGCTGATACCGGAAACGGGGCGTGAAGTGGCCGTCCTGACAGCACCAGAGACGACGCAGTTGCTGCCACTGCTGTTTACTCGCGATGGAAAACGATTGATCACATTCGGGGCCGAAACCGGTGCGTTGCACATCTTCGACCTGCAGGCGATTCGCAAACAGCTCGTGGAGCTGAATCTGGACTGGGATTATCCGCCGCTTCCATCGGCGGTTGAAGTCACCCAGTCCGCAGATTCGCTGAAATTCACAGTCGACATGGGAACGTATGCCAACCTGATTCAGTCACGCGAAGCCACGGATGCAGCGAGGCGACTCAGTCGCGAAGGAAAGACGCAGGAGTACGTCGATTCGCTGAAACGAGCCGTCGAACTGGATCCACGTAATGCACTGGCCCAAAATAATCTGGCCTGGACACTGGCCGTCGGTTCGCAGGAACTGCGAGATACCACGACCGCCCTCGTTTCGGCCAAGGCTGCTGTTGCTGAAGAACCATCGCAACAGATGTTTCGCAACACTCTGGGCGTCGTACAATTCCAGGCTGGCCAATGGGACGACGCCATCGTAACACTGACGGAATCCATCACGATGCACGGCTTTGCCGACAGCCATGACGCACTCTTCCTCGCCATGGCCCATTGGCAGCGCGGTGAACAGGTTGTCGCCCGTGATTGGCTGCAGAGGGCCATGGAATGGATGGACAAGAACGCCGCGAGCGATCCGGAGCTGCTGCAGTTCCGTCGAGACGCCGAGCAGCTGATTCAGCCGTCTGCGACAACGCCCACCGGCGAGCCGTGAGACGTCGGTCTCCGGTTTCTGCGGTTCGTTTCTTGTCCCCGTAACGTACGTTGAGTCAACGTCAATCGCAAGAAGCACAAATCAGGCGACTCACGTCCCCCGCTCGCCAGGTTCGTTTTACATAATGCGTCCGCCAGGAAGACACAGTTCAGGCACGGCGGCGGTCCAGATCAACAGCGGAAATTCCTGATCAACGACATACTGAATTGCAGCAAGGATGGCTTGATCATCTGGTAGCTTTCTTTTGGATCCAGATTCCGTCCACCAGGTTTCGCTTCCAGGTTTTCCCCACTTTCGATTCAATCGCCGACTGCCGTAACTCTTCAGGTCTTTCAGAAGACGTTCTGGCTCAGGATCACCGGGAACGCCGATCACGACGTGAATGTGATTCGCCATGATCGCGACGGCAAACAGTCGCCAGATGCGGTGTTTGGCAGTTTCCTGAAACTGTTCCAGAAGCTGAACCGCGTGGTCAGCATGGAAGCGGACCGGATCACTCTTCATTTTGGATCGAACATGCTCCTGCAACTCAGGCATATCCGCGTCGTATGGTGTTCCCGGAATGTTATGACGAACTTCGGCCCCGTCATCGACCCGAACATTGCTCACAAATCCGCGACTGTCACCCGGCAGCCAGTTTCCATAAGTGGTTGATGTCAAGAGCCAGTAGCGATCACAGTGTATGTGTCCGTCGGTCACAACCACCTCCACGGCGAGCCGCGAGACGTCAGTCTCCGGTTTCTGCGGTTCTGTTCCTTGTCCTCGTAACGTACGTTGAATCAACGTCAATCGCAAGAATCGCAAATCAGGGGATTCACATCCCCCGCTCGCCGGGGAATCCGGCGAGCCGTGAGACGTCGGTCTCCGGTTTCTACGGTTCGTTTCTTGTCCCCGTAACGTACGTTGAGTCAACGTCAATCGCAAGAAGCACAAATCAGGCGACTCACGTCCCCCGCTCGCCAGGAAATCCGGCCAGGGAATCCGGCGAGCCGAGCATTTCGTGCTGGTCCCCCGCGGCGTTGATCAAGCCTTTTTTACGAGCATTCAGGAATCCTCCAGGAATTCCTGTTGCGCCAGCACGAAACCCGGTTTCTGTAGAGTCATGGGCCTCAATTCAATCGGTCAAAATCGGCTGGATGAGAGGGCTTTTTGGATGGATCAGGCGTCGAATTGAAGACGCATTCCGTCGGCCAGAATGTCACTCGTCCACAGGTAAATTGCTATGGTTTTCCGTCGTTTCAAGTCGTACCGCGGCTCTCAGGTCAAGACGGCCATCAGCACGTTGACGGACAAACTTCGTGAACTGTTTGTGATGAGTCTTTCTCCGAATTTCGGCGGTCGCCGTCACCGCCACAGAATCCCGGCACGATATGTGGCCGTTCAGGTGCTTGAACCACGAATGTTGCTGGCAGGCACTGCCGTTGTGGTAGATGACAATATCCTTGGTGGCGGAATCAACAATGGCACATTTGGCTCTGATCCGTCCGGGGCGGTTGACGTCGGAGGGATCATTTATTTTACGGCGGGAAATGGAATCGATGGCGGCGTACATCGGATCAATTCGTCAGGGATCGCAGAAATGGTGACTGATGCCGTCCCTGTCGGCGGCGTCATTCCGAATCCAGGTAGTTCCTATGCCCATTCGCTTTCGCTCACCAATGTTAATGGGGCATTGTATTTTCTGTCCCAGCAAGGCCAATCCGATGCCCAACTGTGGCGAGTGAACAGCGCAGGTTTTGCGGAGCGAGTCACTTTTTCTTACGAAATCAACACCACTCCAACTATTCAGCCGAACTCCATCCCTGTTGTCGTGAATAGCACGATGTATTTTACCGTCCGTTCAAATTCCCCTTCGGACATTCGTGACGTCTTTCGGGCCAATAGTGCCGGTATCGCTGAACGGATATTTTCGAATGATTCCATTGTTAAACCAGCGAACTTCACGAATGTCAACGGAACATTCTTCTTTTCGGCGAAGCGAAGCGGAGTTGGCGAAGAATTGTGGCGTGTCAATGGCGCTGGAAGTGTCGAGTTGGTTGAAGATTCAATTCTCGGGGGAGGAATCGGCGTGGGGCTTAATGGCGCCTACGCAAAGTATTTCACAAATCACAACGGGACACTCTACTTCACAGCGAATGACGGCACGAACGGAACGGAGCTATGGCGAGTTGGCTCAACAGGACTGGCGCAAATGGTCGACGATGCAGTCCCGGGCGGTGGCATCCGACCGGGCTCTGGCGACGGGGTAGCAGGGCAAATCACTGGACAGCAATTTGTGAATGCCGCCGGTACCCTGTACTTTCAGGCCAACGATGGCACGAACGGCACCGAGCTTTGGAGAATTAACGCTGCTGGATCTGCGGAAATGGTGGAGGACCATGTTCCCGGCGGGGGAATTAACCTCGGTGCTGCCAGTTCAGCCCCACGAGAACAGACAAACGTGAATGGCCAGCTCTATTTTCGAGCCAACAATTCTGTTAGTGGCAGCGAGTTGTGGCGAGTCAACAGTTCGGGTGTCGCAGAACTCGTTGAAGATTCAATCCCCGGTGGCGGGATCAATTCGGGCTCGGGAACTTCTTATCCTCAGGTTTTGACAAACGTTTCCGGAACGCTCTACTTCCGAGCCAACGATGGCACAAACGGAATTGAACTCTGGAAAGTCAATGATGCTGGCGTTGCTGTTCTGATTGAAGATGCCGTTCCAGGAGGAGGTATCGCACCGGGAGCCGCATCTTCAATTCCTGACAGAGTTCTGAACGTGAATGGCACACTTTACTTTAGTGCAAATGACGGCAGCAACGGGAACGAGTTTTGGCGGGTGAACAGCGAGGGCGTTGCTGAGATGGTGGAAGACTCCGTGCCGGGAGGCGGGATACGCGCAGGTGTAGCCAGTCCGATCGAAAATGGCACGACTCTCTGGAACCTGAATGGTGCGTTCTATTTTGCGGCTAACGATGGCAGCAGCGGGCTTGAGCTGTGGCGAATCAATAGCTCCGGAATTGCCGAAACGGTTGAAGACTCTATTCCAGGAGGAGGTATCAATGCCAAGTCGCTTCCGTCCAGCCCCAGTTCGCTCACACCGGTCAATGATGTTGTCTACTTTACGGCCGATGACGGCACAAATGGTGTCGAGTTGTGGCGAGCTGACAGCTCAGGTGTTGCGACACTTCTTGAAGATGCCATCCCCGGAGGGGGGATTAATCCTGGCAATGCAGCGTCTACACCCAGGTATCTGACCAACGTCAATGGGACAGTGTACTTTCAGGCGAATGACGGGACCAGTGGTGTCGAACTCTGGCGAATCAACAGTGCCGGGACCGCGGTGCTGGTGGAGGATGCCGTTCCCGGAGGCGGCATCGATCCCACGGGCAGTTCGACTCCTGCGGCGCTAGTCAATGTTTCTGGTGTGCTGTATTTCCGTGCGAATGATGGGACGAATGGACTTGAGTTATGGAAGATTAACAGTTCTGGTCAGGCGGTGATGTTGGAGGATGCGGTGCCGGGAGGAGGAATCAGTCCGTTCAGCGACTCGTTTCCCAGCAATATGACAAATGTCAATGGGACCTTGTATTTCACGGCCAACGACACAGGGCCCAGTAGTCGTGGGGTCGAGCTGTGGCGACTCAACGCTTCCGGAACGGCAGAACTGGTGGAGGACTCTGTGCCTGGCGGCGGTATCCGGCCAGGTTCAAACAGTTCTTCTCCTGCGGAGCTCACCAATGTCGGTGGTATTCTCTATTTTCAAGCCAACGATGGCACAAACGGTCCGGAGCTTTGGCGAATCAATAATTCTGGCCTCGCGGAAATGCTTGAAGATGTAGTACCCGGTGGCGGTATTCGACCGTCGTCCCTGGGATCTGTACCGACAAGAATGACGGAAGTGGCCGGTACAATCTACTTCCGAGCGACTGATGGCACGAACGGCTATGAACTCTGGAAGATCGATTCGTCAGGGACTGCCGTAATGGTGGAGGATTCAGTGCCTGGCGTCGGGATTGCTCCGGGAAGTACGGCGTCTCAGCCTCAACTCCTGACGAACGTGAATGGTACTCTGTTTCAGTGCGACAGACGGCACAAACGGTACAGAACTGTGGAGAATCAACAATGTCGGCACAGCGGAGATGGTCGAAAATTCCATTCCGGGCGGTGGAATTAACCGCCTCGGAAGTTCTTACCCTCGCTACATGACAGTTGCCCAGGGCACGCTCTATTTTCAGGCCAATGATGGATCGAACGGAGTTGAGCTTTGGCGGATCAATGCTTTTGGTCTGGCCGTGATGGTTGAAGACAACATTCCAGGTGGGGGCATCAACCCGGGCAGTGGCAATTCGTCGCCTTCACTCCTCACTAATGTCAACGGAACATTGTTCTTCAGTGCTGACGATGGCTACACGAATGGTCTTGAGCTTTGGGTGTTGCAGTCGAGCGAAATTATTCCGTCGTTGCCGGATCCCAACACTCCCGTATCGACGTCTCTTGCCCCGGAGCTGGACGCGGGCGGAAATGAACGGATCTTCACCGGAGATACGTTCTCGCGTTCGATCAATTTTCGCGATGAAGACTCCTCAAATCTGACTCTTACCGTCAACTATGGCGATGGGTCAGGGCTGCAGTCTTTGGATTATCGCAGAGCCGATCGCTCTGCCCTGCTGAATCATGTTTACGACAAGTCCGCCGTTTATACGGTCACCGTTTCCGTGCAGGACGATTCAACGCCTGCCGCCAATGTCGCGGTTGGAACATTTCAGATCACGGTCCTGAATACGCCGCCGGAAATTGCCTTTAACGATGTCCTGTTGACCAAACGAATCAATGAAGGTGAGACCGTCTCGTTGAGTGGTTCGTTTCAGGATCTCGGTGTCAACGACGCTCATACGATCGAAGTGGACTGGGGTGATGGAACGCTGATCGTGATCCAGAGCGTTGCCGTGGGTGCTCGAACTTACTCGCTGAATCATCGCTACGATGATGACGGTGCGTCGCGAGCTGATTCGCATGTGTATCGAGTTGTTGTGACTGTCCGAGATCAGTCGGGTGCGTCTTCCGCAACACCGGTGTTTCTCGTGGAAGTTGACAATGTCAATCCCTCAAATCTCGTCACGACACTCAATCAGGCGACGATCAACGAAGGCGGTTCTGTGCGAGTCGACGGCAGCTTCGTGGATCCAGGGCTGCTGGACACGCATCTCGTCTACGTCAACTGGGGTGATGGATCACCTCGGCAACGCATTAATGCCAGTTCCATCCAGCAGACTGGTACTCTGCGTCAGTTCTCGGCCACTCATACGTTTCGCGACAATCCGACGGACGGCAGCAGCTTCCCGATTACCGTGCACGTGTCCGATGACGACAATCCACTGACGCCAGTCTCCACCGTGTTGAATGTCACGGTGAACAACGTAAATCCGTCATTCGTTGGCATTGCTGAAGGACGGCCTGCACTTGAGATCAGCAGTGACGAAATCTTCGAGGGAAGCGAGATCTCTCTTGTTGTTCGGTTCACCGATCCCGGTCATGAAAACCATACGCTGACTGTGAATTGGGGTGACGGAAGTCCCGTAACGCTGATCAGTCTGCTACCTGGCACGGTGAACTCGCAGATTCTACGCCACACATACGCGAATGCTTCGAGCTTCGTGAGCCGGTATACGCTCACGGCCACGGTCACGGATCGTGATCTACCACCTCTTGCGTCGACAGTCTCAAAGCCGATTGCGGTCTATAACGTCGCGCCGGTGATCACAGACCTGGTGGTGTCCACGACGGATCCGATCTTTGAAGGAGATGAGATTTCTGTATCGGGATCATTCTTTGATCCGGGCGTTGGCGAAGCGTACTCCGCTATTTTGAACTGGGGAGACGGAACTATTAGTTCGGCTGACATCGACCCCGTGACCTGGACCTATTCGGCCCAACATCGCTATCTCGATGACGCACCGAACTTTGATGACCTCTATCCCATTTTTGTCACGATACTTGACGATGTTCAGAATGGGTTCGAACAGGCCTTTGCAGAAGTTATCAATGTCGCGCCCGTACTCTCAATTTTGCCAGTCATAGATCCTTTCTGGAATCCAAATCTCATCCTTCGCGCTATCGCAACAGACGTTAGTCCGATCGATCAGGACGAAATCTATGGGACGTCGTTTTCTCCTGGCGAGCCAGGCTATACGTGGTCGCTGAGCAAGGATGGTGAACCTGTTCCGTTCGATGATCGATGGTGGACAAATGAAATCGAGCTGGATCCGACTCAGATCCCGGACGGGGATGCCCCTCTGATCCTGACAGTCACGGCGGATGATGGTGATGGCGGCATCACAACAGTTCAGACGATTCTGATTCTCGGAACTGAATCTGATGATGTCCTGACGGTGACGGATAGCAGCATTCCGGATGGGTTCAGATCTGCATTGATCCTGGGATTTGATGGCTATGACATTCTGGACGCCAGTGGCGTGACGAGATCTGATGTCAGACTGACGATGTTTGGTGGGTTCGGCGATGACATGCTGTTCGATGGGACTGGCAATGACATCATCATACTTGGTGCCGGAAACGATTCTCTGAATCTTCCACAGTTTGACTTCTGGAATACGCTGCAGATTCTTCCCAATATGGGCGGCGATGATGAAGTTTTTCTCATCCCCAACAGCACACTGACCGCTTACGACAGTGTCGGTAACAATACTCTCAACTTTTCCCTTGCCGACTCGTCGATCACACAGGACAACGGCATCACGTTTGATCTCGATCAGACGATCGATCGTGGGTTCGGCATTGAGTATCAGGATGTAGCTCCTGACAGCTTTCAACCCAATGAACACTTTGTTGCGGCTCTGGGGACGTTTGGAAAACTCATCGGCAGCAACTACGCGGATAAATTGACCGGAGCATCGAATGCGTCGGTGTTTGGTGGCATGGGCGAGGATCAGTTCTTTACGAAATCTGACATTACTGACGCAACGTTCAGCGGTGGTGCAGATGCGGACGTGCTGACGGCTCGGGGACGCCGAGTCGCTCGAATCAGATTCAACGGCGATGATGGGGCCGACGAACTGCATGTCGACGATTTTGCCGAGATCCTGGATGATCTGGACTTCGACGGCGGAAATGATGCTGACATTTTCATTAATCGCGGCCGTGTTGCCCGAGTCATCTTCAAGGGCGGTGCGGATGCCGACGTCCTGCAGAATCAAAAAGGGCGCATCAGTCGGATTCGATTCCAGGGCGACGATGGCATTGACACCTTCATCAATGAAGAATTTGCCAGCATCGAATGGCAGGACGGCGATGATCCTGCATTGCAGGCTGAACAGGGCATTGATTTCGATGGCGGCAGCGATGCCGATGTGCTGATCAATCGTGGTCGCGTCTCGCGCGTTGTGTTCAAAGGCGGTGCGGATGCCGACATTCTGCGGAATCAGAAAGGTCGCATCAGCCGAATTCGATTTCAGGGCGACGATGGCATTGACACCTTCACCAATTACGAAGGTGCCAGTATCGAGTGGCTGCCTGGCGATGATCCCGATTTGCGAGTCGATCAGGGCATCGATTTCGACGGTGGCAGGGACGCGGACATTCTGATCAATCGCGGCCGTGTTTCTCGAGTCGTCTTCAAGGGTGGCGCGGATGCCGATGTCCTGCGCAATCAAAAAGGTCGCATCAGCCGCATTCGCTTTCAGGGTGATGACGGCGAAGATCAACTGATCAATGATGAAAATGACGAGGGCGCCAGTATTGAATGGCTACCTGGCGATGATCCCGATTTGCAGTCCGAACAGGGGATCGACTTTGACGGCGGCAACGACGCGGACATCCTGATCAATCGCGGCCGTGTTTCTCGAGTGGTCTTTAGGGGTGGTGCGGATGCGGATGTGCTGCAAAATCAACGCGGCCGCATCTCCCGAGTTCGATTTCAGGGTGATGACGGAGCCGATACGTTTATCAATGAAGAATTGGCTCAGATCGAATGGCAGGATGGCGATGATCTGACTCTGCAGGCCGAACAGGGGATTGATTTCGACGGCGGCGATGATGCCGACATTTTGATCAACCGGGGCCGAGTTTCGCGGGTCGTCTTCAAAGGCGGTGCGGATGCCGACATTTTGCAAAATCAGCGAGGTCGCGTGTCTCGAGTTCGCTTTCAGGGCGATGATGGCGAAGATGTGCTGTTCAACGACGAATTCGCCACGATCGAATGGCAGACCGGCGACGATCCGGGACTGCAGCTTGAGCAGGGCATTGACTTTGACGGCGGCAATGATGCCGACATTCTGATTAATCGCGGTCGTGTTTCGAGAGTCGTTTTTAAGGGCGGTGCGGATGCCGACGTGCTGCAGAATCGAAAAGGCCGCATCACGCGGATTGTGTTCACGGGTGATGACGGCGCAGACAGGCTGATCAACGAAGAATTTGCGACGATTGAATGGCAAGTCGGCGACGATCCGGAACTGCTGCTCGAACAGGGGATTGACTTTGAGGGTGGCGATGATGCCGATGTCCTGATCAATCGCGGTCGTGTGTCGCGAGTCGTCTTCCGCGGCGGTGCGGATTCGGATCTGCTCGATCTTCAGTCAGGCGAAGTGACGGATGATGTTCTGTTCGAAGGCGGTGACGATGCGGACGTGTTGATCGCGCGCAGCCGCGCCCGTCGAATTCGGTTCAATGGTGATGCCGGGGCAGACGAGTTTCTGATCACAGGCGAAGTGAACGGCAATGGGCCGGATGATGGCCTGATTGAGTTCAACGGTGGCGACGATGCCGATGTGCTGGTTTCTCGCGGCACACTCCGGAAACTGGTATTCCGAGGCGGGGCAGACGATGACGTGTTGCAGACGTCTGGCGGGTCGATTCAGGAACTGGAATTCTACAGCGACGCGGGTCTCGGAATTCTGGTCAATCGCACAGATAACATCGGCAGTCTGACGTACTTTGGCGGTGATGAAGCCGACATGTTCATCAACCGGGGTCAGAACATCGGCGACCTGACGTTCCGTGGTGGACTTGGCGATGATGTGTTTGTGAATTCGGGATCCACCAATCCCGCCAGTCCCGGAATTCTGACGTTTGATGCGGGCGATGGCTCGAACGCCATGCGAAATGAAGGCAATGGCTGGGCGGAACTCATCTACACAGGCGGACTTGGCGAAAACTTTCTGCAGAACAACGCTGGCGGGATCAGCCTGCTCAACTACAACGGCGGCACGGGCTCAAACGCCTTGGAAAACAACGCGAGCGGAATTTCTAATATTGTTGTGCAGGGCAGCAACGACGATGACATCTTTGCCAACGATGGAGACAACGTCAGCGGCATTCAGTTCTTCGGACTGAACGGAACCAACACGCTGATCAACACGGGTGCCAATGTCAGCGGGATCCAGTTCTTCGGCGGGGCTGAAGTCGATCGCTTCGTCAACAGCGGATTTGCCTTGAAGAACTCCACGTTTCGCGGTGAGGCGGGCGACGATCGGTTCTTCAACTACGGAGCAAACACTGAAAACGTGACGATGTTCGGTGATGTGGGTGCCGATTGGTGGATCAATCATGCGGCGGCTGGCAGCGGTCACGACCTTCGATTTCTCGCGGGTACTGCAGATGATTCTGCCGACGTGTTTATCAACTGGGCGGCCAATGTGTCTCAGGTGACTTTCGAAGGCGGCGTTGGAAATGACCTGTTGCAGAACGGAGGAATGAATTCGTCGGACTTCCAGTTCACTGGCGGCGGGGGAGACGATCTGCTGCTGAATCTGGGTTATGGAGCCGCGTTGTTTACGTTTGATGCGGGTGACGGCGATGACGTTTTTGAAAACCGTGGCCAGAGCGGTGGCACGTTGCGAATGCTGGGCGGCTCAGGAGATGATGCGTTTTATCAGAACGCTGGGAATGCTCAGGACATTGAACTCACCGGCGGCGACGGTGATGACACGGTCCTGAACTTCAGCAGCAACATGGGACGAGTGGCCCTGATCGGCGGAACAGGCACCGACATCCTTCAGAACAGCGGCAACGACATCGGCTCGCTGGAAGTCACAGGTGGTGCCGGGAAGAACACGCTTCAGAATTTCGGAAATCGGATCGGTGCTGTGAAAATGATCGGTTCCGGTATCTTTGCCGGAGCCTTCGATACTCTGCTGAACAGCGGCAATACCGTGGCACTGATCGAAGTCACCAGCAACGTCCCGTCGACATTGATTAGTTCGGGCAATGACATCACGGGCGTGTCGGTCGTGGGCAGCAGCTTCAACGACGTCGTCCGCATCACTGGAAATAATATCGGCTCGATCATCGTTCGTGGAAATGCGGGCGATGATAGTGTTCTGATCGACACTCAGTCCGGCGCAGGCTCGTCAATTGCCTTCTTTGGCGATGCGGGCGATGACTTGTTTCTGTTCCGAGGGTTCACCAGCGATGTTCTTTTCGATGGAGGTAATGACAACGACCAGGTCGTGTTTGGTGGCGGTGTCACCACGGCAATTCTTCGCGGGAACATTGGCGATGACCTGTATCGATTCACTCAGTTTACGGCAGGGAATGTAACGATTGACGAAGTCTACAGTCGAACGCTGATGATCGATGACCTCAGTCGTGACACTCTTGACTTCTCATCCTATCTGACCGGATTGATTACTCTGGATCTCGCGATCACGACACCGCAGGTTCAGTGGTCTCACTTTGTTTCCCTCGTCATCTCTCTGACGGATTCCAGTGGAATTGAGAATGTCGTGGGCACAAACAAAGCCGACACGATCCTCGGGAACGCTCGCAACAACAGACTGGCCGGCGCGCAGTTTTTTCCGACAGGCAGCATTCCAGGAACACCCATTGCTCGGACCAAAACACAGTGGGTCTATCTGGACTTCAGCAGTAACGATGATGCGGGAGAGTTTGCTTACACCGAAGCCATTGCTTTGGAAGTGAAATCACGCGTTGAGCAGGCCTATCGCGGCTTCGACGTGCGATTTGTCCTGAATCTTGCTGATCTTCCCGGCGAGATGCACAATGACTCATCGAAGTACGCGATCATCCAGTTTAATCAAACGCCATCATCAGGCCGACCGGGCGGCGAAGCCTCAGAGATCGACTTCGGCAACATCAATCCGGGCGGCGTCGCAACTGTTCAGATTAACGGCATGCTGGGCGGGCGAGAAGTTCTTGAATCGGGTTTGAAGGCTGTCGCCGCTGCTTCAGCGACGGCTGATGGTGATTTGATTCAGGCACCCGATCTGCCGAAGCCGGCATCCAATGTCGAAAACTTCATTGCATTGTCGGCTAAGCTGGGCGCTCACGAGTTAGGCCATCTTCTTGGTCTGCGACATTACGATGCGTTTGGACCCGTGGGTTTTGGAATTCACTCGCCTCCGGGGCTCGATCACTTCAAGCCCACTTATTCCGGAGTGGCGGCAGCTTTCGAAACGATGGATCACATCATCAGTTCGCCCGCATCGATCGGTTCGACGCGTTTCAATGACCTGCGAAGTCTGTACTTTGGCGAACGTGAAGCGATCAAGCTGGCATTGGCATTCAGTGATCAGGCACAGGTGAGAACGAACGAACCGGCCACGTCGCATGGGACGCGGACCGCAGCTGTGCAACTGAATCTGGTCACGCTTGACGTACCGAATCTGGCCACCGGCGGCCTGAGCAAAGACAAGGCGTTCCGAGTTCAGGCGGCCAGTGTCGTCGGTTCGATCGGCTTGTCCGGTGCTGTCAGTGAGAGTGACTGGTATTCCTTCGCGGGCAATGCCGGAGACATCGTGACCGTCGAAGTGATGTCCCGCGCGTTGAAGCGATACTACACCAGCAACGCGACAAGTATTGATTCGGTGCTGCGACTCTATGACAGCACTGGACAACTGGTCCGGACCTTCGGCGCTGACGCGGTCAATGACGATGAGTTCGAAAGCAGTGACTCACTGCTGATGGATGTGACTCTGCCTGCAAATGGCCAGTACTATATTGAAGTCGATACGTTTCGCCGACTGGGGGGCGACGCATCCTACGATGCCGCCGTGGCCCTGCGTGACTCGCTGCTGGCGAGAACGAATGACACTAATCCGAATAACAATCTGACAACAGAGGAATTGCAGTTTCTGGAGGGTCTCACGGATTCGCTCGCGGATACAGATACCGGAAACTATGAACTGCTGATGTATCGCTCGACCAGTGCCAATGCGACGGACGGAATAGACACAATCAAAGGCCGCGAAGGCGTTGACCAGATCAACGGTGGACCGGGTGATGATTATTCGCTGGGGTTACAATTCACTGGCGCTGCATCGGCCGGTCTGGGGAGTGTCTGGAGTGGCAGCTTTCTGATCAGTGATCGCGGCGGATACTCATGGACAACAACCGTCAACTTCGGCGATGGCAGCAGTTCCATCATTACGACCGCTGCGGGAACGGCACTCACAAACGCAATTCCCGTGTCGCATGCCTTTGCTCAGTCCGGCAACTTCGTTGTGACTGTGACAACGACCAATGATGACGGCCTCGCAGAAACTCGCAGCATGAATGTCGGCGTCTCCGGAGGTGTGGTTGGCTTTGATGTGGCCACCGGAATGACTCAGCGATCGTGGATTGATTCGCTGGACATCCTGTTTTCCTCAAATCAAATCGCGGCCGATCTGTTGGCAAACCCGGCACGAGTCAAGCTCACTCGATTCGGGCTCAATGGTCCCAGCACGGATGGAAGCGGCGGGACTCAGATCAGCTTTGGCGGTGCTGGAGGACTGTCGCGGACGGGTTCGTTGCTGAAGCTGAATTTTGGAGGCAATGTGATTGGGACTGGTCGCAACTCAACTGCGGCAGACGGCTATTACCGGCTGGAGCTGGACTTCGACGGAGATGGCGTGACTGATTCCGCACAATATTTCTATCGACTGCTGGGCGATGTGAATGGCGACAGAAAGGTCGATGCCACGGATGCGAACCTGATCTTCGTTGGAATGTCACGATCGTATAACGAAGAACTGAATATCAATGGAGACCTGGTTGTCAGCAATACTGACCGCGGATGGACTCAGAGATCCGCCGGCCGAAAACTCAAGGATGGCCTGTTCCTGAATGATTGAGTCATCCTGTTTCTGTTAATGAGATATTGAAATGCGATTGAGTATGTTTCCAATTCGAGTTCTGCTGTTATGTCTCTGGATACTGCTGGGGAGCAACGCGCGGGCCGGCATTATGATTTCGATCGATAGCATTTCCATAACGGCCGGAGGTTCGTCGGGATTTGTCAATGTTCTCGCGGAATGGGACGACCCCATGGGGTCTGTCACTATCGACAATTTTGCGGCCCAGTTCGACATTGCCGCCCCTGGCGGAGCGACAAGCGTCCTTTCATTTAAGAAATACACCGATCCTGGCCCTCCGTCCGTGGATCACAATGGCGACCATCACTTTCAGCCCGCGTTCAGCACAAACTACCTGTTCAATGGAAACAGTCTTGCCATGGACGGCCTTCCGCCAAGCCATGCCGGGTCTGTTGCTGGTCCGAACGACACCACCTTTGCCGGTGGAGATTTTCGAAATGACGTAATGAACGATGTCACGCTGACTGCGACTCAGAAACTCCTGTTTCGCCTGGAGTTGGTGGCAACAGGCGCAGCGACGGGAACCGAACTCTTTACTCTGCAGCTCGCGTCATCACCGATATCAGAGTTTTATGCGAACGATGGTAACACAACAATTCCGTTCGCACTGAAAGCCGGAGTGCAGGGGGAAATCAGTGTCTCGGGCGGAGTGGCGGCGGTTCCTGAACCCGCAACGACCGGAGCACTCGCAGTCCTGTTCAGTTCTTTTGCAATCGCACGATTCCGACGAAGAAGAGTCAAGGGCCCATGACATTTGATTTGACAAAGTAGACGTCACTCTCCGAGTGACGCAGGCCGCAAAACGCGGCCCGTGGCATCATCACTCGGAGAGTGATGGCTACTATAATCACAAAGTAGACGTCACTCTCCGAGTGACGAAGGCCGCTAAACGCGGCCCGTGTCATCATCACTCGGAGAGTGATGGCTACTATAATCGCAACGGGATGCCGCATGACTAATAAGCCTCAGCCGAACGACTTCGATGACGATCGGACTGTGATTCCTGACAGTCCGTCTGACTCAGATTCCGTAAACAGCAATGGACTGCAGGAGACATTCATCTCGCCCGTTGACGTGCCACTGAAGCCGCACGAAGGGACTCAACTGGGATCCAGTTCGAAATCTGCCGATTCATTTTCTCAATATGAGTTCCTGAGACCGGGCTTACTCAAGGCGAAATCGCCCGCAGGAAATCTGACTTCCATTGGTGAATACGACGTCACCGGAGTTCTCGGTCGCGGCGGCATGGGTGTCGTCTACCGGGCGACGCATCGCAAACTGAAACGCGAAGTCGCCCTCAAGATGATGCTCATGGGAGCTCATGCTTCTGAGGAAGACATGCAGCGGTTTCTCACTGAAGCCCGCGCGGTGGCTCATCTGCAGCATCCGAGCATAGTGCAGATTTTTGAAGTCGACGAGCATGAACACATGCCGTACTTCACGCTCGAACTGGTGACCGGCCGTTCGCTCGATGTCCATCTGCGTGACAAGACACTTTCCGAACGCGACGCTGCAAAGCTGATGCAGACACTGTGTCTGGCCCTTCAGTACGCGCACGAAAAAGGGATTCTGCATCGAGACCTCAAGCCGGCCAACGTGCTGATGACGGGCGACGGTCGTCCCAAGGTGACCGACTTTGGGCTGGCTCGTAATGTTGAAGACGATGGCGAAGACTCGTCAAGGACAAAAGCTGGCACCATCATGGGCACACCCAGCTACATGTCGCCCGAACAGGCGCGAGGCGACGTTCATTTGCTGACACCGGCCACGGATCAGTATTCGCTCGGGGCGATTCTGTATGAAATTCTCACCGGGCGTCCTCCGTTCAAAGGCGCGAGAGCCATTGACACTGTGATGCAGGTTCTTCAGAAGGACCCGGTTGCTCCGCGAGAACTGCAGCCGGGCCTATCCGTGGATCTGGAAACAATCTGTCTTAAAGCGATGGAAAAAGATGTCGCAAAGCGATACGAATCCTGTGCGGCAATGGCAGAGGATCTGGGTCGATTCCTTCGCGGGGAGCCAATTCTGGCCAGACCCGTCGGACAGGCAGAACGCCTCTGGCGCTGGTGCAAACGAAATCCGGTGATTGCCTCACTCTCATCGCTGGCTGCCTCGGCGCTGATCGCCGTTGCTGGAATATCAACATGGTCAGCGATCACCCTTGGATCAAAGAATGCCGAACTGACTCAACGTACCGAGCGCCTGCAGGACTTTGTGCAGACGATGTATACGGAGTTGCTCGATTTTAATGTCGACGAAGCCCCTCGAATTAAACCGGCTCGAGACAGGCTGCTTGGCAGTTTCAACGACATTATGCTGCAGGTTGTCGACGAACTTCCGAAGACCGGACAGGCCGAACCAACCTACGCTGCGGTCAAAATGGGACTTGTGGAATCCCTGATCGATCAGCAGAAAACAGACGAAGCAGAAGTGATCCTCGAAGAGCTGCGTGAGATCTTCGAACGTCGAGTGATTCTGAAGCAGGGCAGCGATGCGTCTCGAAATAACCTGGTTCTTCTGATGTCGAAGATTGGTAATCTCAAGCGAGATCTTCGTCGCGATCTGCAGGCCAGCCTGAAGGAGCATCAGAGAGCACTTGAGATTGCTCAGGAAATTGTCGATCATCCGAAAGCCGCTGATGATGGTCAGGGACGTCTTCCTGTATATGTCGCGAGAACTCTTTTGGCTGATACACATACGGAGCTGGGAGCAACATTTTATCGCCTGGGCGATCCTGAAAAGGCTCTGCGGCATCTCGATCTTGCGATGACATTGCGGGAGCAGGCCATCATCGACTTCGATCAGGATCCAGAGGCAGCCGCATCGTCTCCTGAAGACAGAGCGGCAGAACGCGACTATCTCGTGGAAGACCTCAACTACAAGAAGCTGGGGACAGCCGCTGCGCTGTTTCGCGCGGGACGCTTTCCTGAAGCCGAACTGCTGCTGAAAGCATCGTTCGATGCCAGTGCGGCCCGACTGCAGGACGATCCTCAGAACCCGAGGCTTCGGCATGATTTTGTGGGTCAGTCCGGACTGTGGGCCGAGTTTCTGGGTTTCACCAGCCGAGGTGAGGAAGCTCTCGCAGTTCTCGAACTGGCAGCAACCCATCTGAACGATTTACTGGCCGACGACCCCGCTGGAGTCGCCTTCCGTCGTACGGTCTCTGTCGCGTTTTATCGTCTCTCTCAATGGCGGAAGGAATTGAATCAGGGGGACTCAGAGGCACCTCTGCAAAAATGCCTCAGCATTCGGCAGATGCTGGCCGACAACGAACTCGACAACGACCGCCGGCAACTCGACCTGATGCTGGTCCTGGCGCGGTCGGGAAATTCTGACAAGGCGCTGGTGATCGCAGAAAAATACCTTGCTCAGCCGAATCGCGACAACGAAATGCTGGTTGAGATCGCGAGGGCTCTGGCTCAGGGATCCTCTGCCACTACAAACGAGACGGACAGAAAAAAACTTCGCGGCCGGGCCATCGGTGTACTGAATGTTGCTATTCAGAATGGATTCGCGGATACGGTGTTTCTGCTGGGCGAACTCGATCTGAAGCCGCTGCGTGAGGTCAGTGAGTTTCAATCGTTGGTCAACAATCGCTGACTCTGTGACGAAGAAAAATGTGGTTTTGTATTCGATCGACTGAGAATCGAACGGATGCGGTTAGAGCGGGAGAGAATCTCATGATGAAACGACCTGTGACTTTTTCCAAACGCGCGGACCGACGAGCATTCACGCTCATCGAACTGCTCGTGGTCATCGCCATTATTGCGCTCTTGATTGCTCTGCTGCTGCCAGCCGTGCAGCAGGCCCGAGAAGCGGCTCGTCGTACGCAGTGCAAAAACAACCTCAAGCAACTGGGGCTGGCGTTACACAACTTCCATGATGTCTATAATCGGTTTCCGGCAGCCAACATTATGGAATGGTCGACGGAACTGGGAAACGACGGCTTAGACCCGTCACCGCCGGGGTATCCGGACTACACGAATTCTCCTGACATCGGACTCTTACCTCAGATTCTGGCCCAGATGGAACAAGCCAATCTATATGAAAAGATGGGGACAACCAAAGGTGTTGACGACCATTATCTGAATCCTGCCGCCGTGGGTTCCTACAAAACACCTGGAGCTCCATGGTTCGATGACACCGCAACATGGACGCTGGCGCAGACCCGAATGCCGATGTTTGAATGTCCGTCTGATCCTCAATCAGGGCAAGATTTTGTCTTGTGGCACCGCGTTGTTCAGTGTACGAGCGCGTTTGCGTCTTTCGGCGATGATACCCCAGACGACGATGTCCTGAAAGGAACCAACTATGTCGGCGTCGGTGGTTTTCTTGGCGGTGGACGTTGCGACGTTCAAATGGATCTGAACGGCGATTCAATTGTTGACATCCCGGACACTTACGACTGGCGCGGCATGTTCCATGGATCTCGAGTCAAAGTGGCCTTTCGTGATCTCACGCGTGGAACCAGCAATACCCTCATGATGGGTGAATCAACTGCTGGCAAAGACATGAACTATGCTTGGATGGGAATCAATTTCCTGCCGACTTACTGGAATCAACTGCAGGGCGAACCGCACAATCCGGCGAAGACGGATCGGAATACCGGGCCGTATGCGTTCAGCAGTTTTCACACAGGCGGCTATCAGTTTGTGCTGGCTGACGGATCGGTGCGGTTCATCTCGGAAAACATTGATGCGAACACGTTCTGGGCCATTTCTGCAATGTCGAATCACTGGATCAATGGTGAATTCTAGTTTGTAAACGTTTGTGCTCAAGGAGTCGATTCGTGAGTAGACCTGTCTTTTTGATTCTTCTGACGCTGTTCTTCTGCGGATGTGGCGGAGGGGGCGGAGGGGGCGGACCAGTTGAGCCCGTTAACCCGTCGGTTCCACCCGGCACTAACAGGTTGAAGCAGAGTGAGTCGAGCACAACCTCGGGCGGCAACGCCAAATCAATTAAACCGTCCAGCGGCCAGTGATAGCGAGTCGGTGCCAGGTCCCGGTGTAGTGTTCTGAGTAATGCGGCCGCCGTTCCACGGCGGAAGGATTTCAAAAATGCTTTTCACTACCCTGAATCTCGGGGGTAGGTGCTGAGCTCGCTCCGCGAGCAGAACAGTCCGCAGTTACTACATCCATCCTCGCCGGATCGGGGCGACGCTCTTCTATCGTGGAATCCCCCCAAGGTCGAGTGTCATCCTGGATAGGGTCCTACAAATGTCACCGTCAGGCCGCGTCGAACAGCATTGACCCCGACAACAAAGGCACTCACGGCAAAAATCGGAGATCAGGAACAAGCGATTGGCCGCGGGAACGGGAGAAACACGTCTTGCGAAGATTCACCATTGCCAACGACATACCCAACAGACAATAGCCCGGCCCCTGTTGATTCGCTCTCTGTATTCGGAAGCTTTGACCAATCAGACACGGGTGCACCCTGGCAGGAACACCATCCCCAGAATCACAAGGAGTGCCGACAGTCGAAGGTCTCTCAGATGTAGCCGCAGAAGCACTGATGGCAGCCCTGAAGACGGCAAGTCAACGCGTTGAAATAATCGCTCGAACTTTCTTTGCCAGCCAGAACCCGCACGAAGGCACTTGCCAGCCGTAACCATAAAGAAGGAGGATCGCAATTCGTCTGCAGGGTGTGGTGAAAGCACCCAAGTGTATGAAAGTTTGGCTGTGGTCGGAAAACACTGCCGCTTGCAGCCGAGTCCTCTGTGTTCAGGGAAACTGGCAATACACGCCGCCAGCCTCAGTTGAATTGAGACTTTGGCCGCATGCGGATCGGGGAAAATGCCTGAGTTTGATTTCTGGGCGAACTTGAAAACGCCATCCCGGTCGCTCGCAAGTCGTCTTCAAATGGCGGCAGACACCGTTTGTTCCAGATGGAAACGGCCGAAGGATACTCCACCATCCGTACTTTAGACCTGTTTTTTGCCGGAAACCTGATCATTTCAGCGGTAATCCCGACGGGACTGATTCCGTGGGGTTGAAGTCCGGCGAGCGTTTGCTGTAGTACGCGCACACGCGCGGAGTGCGTGCAGACAGCCCGGATGAACATCTGAACCGCCGGCGTGGCAATCAGTCGGGACAATAACTGTCGCATTGGAAAAACTGGATTTCGGATTATCCGCATGCAGAGAATCTTCATCTCAGGAATTGGCGTCGTTAGTTGCCTCGGAAGTAACCGACAGACATTCTGGAACAATCTTGTCAACGGCCAGTGCGGTATCGATCGACTGACTCTGCACGGCACAAAAGACCTCGAAGTCAACATCGGCGGCGAAGTGCGAGATCTCAATGACGATCGCATTAACGTCAATGATCTCGTGTCGATGCGAAAGATGGACCGGGCCAGTCAGTTTGCCGTCCATGCGGCTCACGAAGCTCTGGAAGACGCCGGACTCCCCACCAGTGATCTCGGCGAAAACACGGCCGTCATCATCGGCGCTGGGCTCGCCGGGCTTGAAACTTACGAGTTTCAGATGGAACGAATGCTGACAAAGGGACCATCACGCGTCAGCCCGTTCACAATTCCGATGCTGATGCCCAACGCCCCTCCTGGCAACATCAGCCTTGCCTTTGGAGCTCGCGGGACCTGTTACACGACCAGCAGCGCCTGCTCTTCGTCAGGCCATTCCATGATTGATGCCATGGAATACCTGCGACGAGGCGATGCGGATGTTGTGATCACCGGCGGCACAGAAGCGTCTCTCACGCGGCTTGGAATTTCATCCTTCGTCAACATGAAGGCGATGAACAAGTCGATGAATGATCGCCCCAAAGAATCCATGCGTCCCTTCGACGCAGATCGCGGCGGCTTTATCATGGCCGAAGGCGCGTCCGTCCTGATTTTTGAAACGGAAGAACACCTGAGAAAGCGCGGTGGCAAAGCCTGGGCGGAGGTCTTGTCCGGCCGATCCACCAGCGATTCCTACCATCTTGTGCAGCCCGATCCTGAAGGACGGCAGGCCGTGAAGGCAATCAACGCCGCCCTGCACAAGGCTGGCCTGAATGCCGCCGATATTGCGACGAACACGTATATCAATGCGCATGGAACCAGCACCGTTTACAACGACGCAATGGAGACAGTCGCGTTGAAATCCGTCTTCGGCGACGACGCTTACAAACTCCACGTCAGCTCAACCAAGGGCATGCTGGGCCATATGATCGGCGCCGCGTGTGCCATCGAAATGTCGGCCTGTGTTCTGGCCATGAACACAGGCATTTTGCCGCCGACAATCAATTACACGACCCCAGATCCTGCCTGCGATCTAAACTACATCCCCAACAAATCGATCCAAAAATCCGTTAAATACTGCATCAACAACAGTTTCGGATTTGGCGGCCACAATGTTTCCCTGATTGTCAGCCGAGTGGACGATTCCACTCTGAAGCGTACGGAAGCCATTTGAATTCGCTCCGGTCTTGTCTATAACTGCATTGACTTCCAGGTTTTTTATGGCAGTCATCGTGGCTGTGCTTGGCTGTGCGTTACTCAATGCGTCTCACCGCTCAAGTTGGCCGCGAAACACGGGTTCGCTGCGAACGGCGGTCAAGGGCCGCTGGCGGCGTAAAGTGTTTGGCGAGGAAATTAAACCTTGCCGAAAATGCTCCAAAAAAACTATGGCAAGTTCGCTCACTTCGGGCGTCGCGACTGTGATTTAATCCTGGGAAGTGTTTTCGAGCAGTAAACAAACTTCCTCATCTAGTCTCGAAGCTGCGGTGATTGGTGTGGTGGTAGCAACCGACTCGCTGGTGCTTCAAAACTGTCTAAAACCAAGGTCACTCAGGGCTTTACGGTCTCATCAACAGGACTGGCGCGGCGGCATTCTGGCGGATGCTGGCCAAGATTTTTTTTTTGAGGAGCAAGCAATGTCATCTGCAGTCTTGACGAAAACAGCGATTTCCGGTGCCACTGGATTGGTGGGCACCGAATTGGCCTCGGCCTTGAAAAAGGCGGGCCACAGCGTGAGGGCCCTGTCGCGCAAGTCCGGCATTCCGGACTCCATTCAGTGGGACCCAGCCAAAGGAGTTTTAAATCCTCAAAGCCTGTCAGATGTCGACACGGTCGTTCATCTTGCTGGTGAAAATATCGCTGGCAGTCGCTGGACGGCTGCTGTAAAGGAGCGGATCCGCAGCAGTCGCGTTGAAGGAACAAGGAACCTTGTAAAGTCACTGGCAGCAGTTGAAAAACGCCCGAGGACTCTGGTTTGTGCATCGGCTATCGGCCTTTATGGCGATCGCGGCGATGAGACTCTGACGGAATCGTCTACCCCGGGGACGGGTTACCTTGCGGATGTTTGCAAAGCGTGGGAACACGAAGCCATGGCGGCAGCCGATCTGGGCATGCGAGTCGTCTGTGTTCGGATCGGCGTTGTTCTCAGCCCGAAAGGCGGGGCCCTCGCGAAGATGCTGCTGCCATTCAAACTCGGCGTGGGCGGAATCGTCGGTTCGGGCAAACAGTACTGGAGCTGGATCGGTCTGAATGACCTGGTACGAATTATCCAGTTTTGTATTGAGACGGAGTCTGTCAAAGGCCCCGTAAATGCCGTCAGTCCGAATCCTTTGACAAATTACGATTTCACGAAAGCAGTCGGCAGCGTTTTGCATCGGCCGACAGTGTTTCCATTGCCCGGATTTATGGCCACTCTCGTTCTGGGCGAAATGGCAAATGACCTGCTGCTGGCCAGCACGCGCGTGATTCCGCAGCAACTGCAGCAGCACGGATTTCAGTTTGAGCAGCCCGATCTGATCAGCTGCCTCAAGCACGAACTGGCCTGAGCCGAGCATTCCGACTTATCCTGGCTGATGGCGAGTTGCTGCGGCTGACCGCACGGCCTTGATGGTAGCCCGAAATGGAAAAAGAATCGCTTCGCTTAACCGTATTCGACCGAATGTCAGCATCCGACAGACAACGACGCACATGGCTGTTTCACAGAATCATCTGGTGGCTTCCATTTGGCCTGATCCTGAAAGACGTTTTCCTTCACAGTAAAAGGACCGCTCAGTGACAATCTCGGAAAGTCCGGCATCTGCTGATTCGCCGTCGTCCCGGATCCTTGGAGCCACTCTCGATCTTCGCACGCAACTTCTGCAGCATTCGATTTACGATCAAATCTCGACAGTAAATTTCCTGAAGGTCTTCATGCAGCACCATGTGTTCGCGGTCATGGATTTTATGTGGCTGCTGAAGCGACTTCAGCATGACCTTTGCTGCAACACTGTCCCATGGCTGCCGCCGGCCAACTCAGACCTGGCCAGATTTGTCAACGAGATCGTGCTGGGGGAAGAAACAGACGAAGACGGACGTCAGGGATACTGCAGCCACTTTGAAATGTATCTGCAGGCCATGAGCGACATTGGCGCTTCCACCGACCAGATTCAGCAGTTTGTGCAAAAGCTGCGGGCCGGGGCACCTGTGCTGGACGCACTTCAGGACGTGGGTGCGCCTGAATCCGTTCGCGATTTTGTGGAGTTCAATTATCGAGTTGCCAAAGAAAGCACTGCCGCTGAAGTCGCTGCGGTCTTCTGTTTTGGCCGTGAAGACATTATCCCGGACATGTTTGCCCGCCTTTTGAAATCCTTCTCGGCGTCCGACATGAAGGTTCCGCGGCTCGCTTATTATATTCAACGGCACATTGAGCTGGATGGCGACCATCATGGTCCGTTGACTCACCGCATGGTGAATATTCTCTGTGATTCAGACCAGACTACCAAACAGGCGATGGCCAAAGCACGCGCCGCGATTGAACTGCGAATCCGCCTGTGGGACGGCGTTCTACAGGAAATCCACACCGTCGGGAACTCACCAATCTCGACTGTGTCGCAATAGTTTCGACCGGCAAATCAGCTGTTCTGAATCTTCACGGGCTGCATTTCACAACTCGTTTTCGTCATCCAGGATCCGGTACCGGCAATTTCTCAGCCATCACGGATGGCTTGACTTATGTTGCTGTGAGCCTCCCGGCGCGAGTTGTGAAAAATGCTGCCCCACGCCTAAACAGGATAGTTCGGCGAAGGAAAAGGCTCTATGCTCACTGTGCAACAGCAGCAGGCGGCGGTCGGCGGTGGTTCGCTGCCGGGTCTTTCGCTTCCCACATTGCGATTTGTCTCTCGCACATCACTCTGCCCGAACAGCAGATTGCAAAACTGCTGCGAACCGGAACGCTCGCCGTTTTGCGGCGTATTCAACATCAGTTAAGTCCTGATTGATATGCGCAGCGTCCTGCCGGCTGATGATCAACTTCTGGAAAACGCAGTTCAAAGCCTGACTCAATCACGACAGGCCTGACAGAACTCTCGCTGCAATCCAGCTGCGACGAAAAAAGAAAAGCCAGCGGGGAAGGGCTCTCCCCGCTGGCTTTTAGTTTTAGATGCAAAGGCATCGTCGTCGGCTGCAGAACATTATTCTTCCGGCAGCGTATCGCGATCAACGCCATACTTGGCCCAGATCCCTCGTTCCCAGGCAATCGAGGCTGCGTTGCTGACTTCCGTGTTCAGCATCTGTGCAACTGGACCATCAGCAAACCCGGACTGCTTCCCTTCGGTCAGGAACTGCTGGCGAAGGATTTCGTCGTCTGCAGAACGCTCAACCGGCTGAACCACGTAAAAGCTCATCAGATCGTCTGTTGCAACGACGCCGACGGCTTCGCTCGCAATCTCTTCAAGCGCGGTTCGCATGAAGCGGTCACCAGCGTATCGAATGCTGCCACCGGCTTCATCATTGAAACGCACTTCTGACCGTCGCAGAGTCGGACGCTGCTGCATGAAATTCATCTGAGGTGTGACGGCCTGTTCCATCCACGAAAATGGCTGAGTCTGGCGAACCGCCAATGCTGCCGATTCGGGCTTTCCGAGAACAGTCTGACCTTCAACACTGGTTGCCATGTCTTTTCGCTCAGATTCCGGAAGGGCAAGGCCGTCTCGAACGACCTTCGCCAGTTCCTCAGCCCGCTTCTTCGCGAGTTCTCTGGCCTTTGTACGCTTCCACGCCAGAACAACCTGGTCACGAATTCCAGGATCTTCCAGCTTCGGAACATGCGTCGCAGAGAATTCCACAATCCACCACGCAAAGTGGACTTCTCCGCCATCCAGATCAAATGCATTCTTTACGGACTGCTTTCGCACGAACAGGTTTGTGTCGTCCGAAATTCGATTTGGGAACGAACCAAAGACCTGCTGAGCCACATTGGAACCAGCCTGCATGAAAGGATTGGCGGACGGATCGGTCGCCGCACCGATCGGATACGTCTCACCTTCGTTCAGGTCCTGGAATGTCACCAAAGGAATCTCAACAAAGGTGCAACCGTGCTTTTCTCCGATTGCCTTCATGCCTTCGTTCATTGTCTTTGCATAATCTCGCATCTTTTCATAAAGCGCTTCGTCGGAGATGCTTCGGTCTGCATCGACAATCGCCTTTCGAGCTTTCGCACGGTCCTTTTCGAGAGCCTTCAGGTCCAGCATGACACTGGCCATCTTCTCCTGCAGAGTCGCGCGAACTTTCTCGTCCAACAAGCGGTCACGGATCTCACCCTTAAGATCATCATCGAGCGGCTGGTATTCGATTTTTGGAATCTCGAATTCAGGCTTTGTGCTGTCATTCACAGAACCCACCGCTGGAGCAGCAGAGGCAGCCGCCTCCTCAGCTGCCGGTTCGAGCTTGGATTCAGCAGCTGGCGGTTCTTCTTTTGGAGCTTCCGTTGCAGGCGTTTCGACGGCGGGAGCCGCAGGTGCTTCAGTGGCAGGTGCTTCAGTGGCAGGTTTCTCTTCGTCAGCAAAAGGCAGACACTGATCCGAAGGGGCTTCCGCCTTGGGTTCCTCTGGCTTGGGTTCCTCTGGCTTGGGTTCTTCTGGCTTGGGTTCTTCTGGCTTGGGTTCTTCTGGCTTGGGTTCTTCTGGCTTGGGTTCTTCTGGCTTGGGTTCTTCTGGCTTGGGTTCTTCTGGCTTGGGTTCTTCTGGTGGTGCTGAACCTTCCGGAGCCTGAGGAGTGCTGGCACCTTCGGTTGGTTCACCCGTCGGAGTCTCGCCTGTCTCCGGCTTGGTCTCAACAGGCTTCCGGTACATCCTGTCCTTATTCTCGTTGTAATACGCTTCAACTTCCGCGTCGGTTGGTGCAGCAATGTTTTTCTCGACGGCCTTGTATCCCAGTTCGAGGAAGGCAAGCTTGGTTTTCGGCGGCTGTCGGAATCCCGGAGACCCGGGCTCATCCATCGCCGGGAACTTCAGGCGATTCTCGGCAAACAACTGCGCAACTTCGGCATCCGAAGGTTCAGCGACTTCGCTGACAAAGGCGTCGACATCCAGTCGAACTGTGTTCAGTCGCTGACTGACCTTTGTTCGCTTGAACAGTTCGTAGAAGACTTCCGGGCCCTGAGGAATACTGGCAAAGTGCGGATTCAGGTGCTGATAGGCCATGACGGCTTTGATTTCGCCACGGAAGCTGTCAAACAGCTCTTCTTCGGTCACAACGGTGCCGCGAAGGTTCAGATTGGTCCGAATCTCTGCAAAGTTCGCGGCCGTCAGCTTATCCTGAGTCCGCTTGTTGATGTAATCTGAAACCATACTGTCTGTGACGACAATGTTCAGTTCATCCGCCTCCGCCCGCATGAGTTCTCCGAAGGTCAGATCGTCCTCGACGTTGCCCGGATAGAATTCAAACTGAGGCGCAAAACGTCCCATCCCGGGACCGATCGTCTTTTCAAAGGCCTGCTGCATAAATACGTTGGAGATACTTCGACGCAGCATTAAATCGCTGATTCGTTTTTCGTCGAAAGCCCCAAGCGTCGATGTTCTGACAAAAGGATTGGCCGGACTGATCCAGGCGGGCAGAACCCAGCCGCAGACCGCGCCCAATACGGCACCGGCGATTCCATACTGGACCCAGCGGCCTCGACCAACACCGGCAAAACCAAAAATGATTCCGCCCATCATCAGGCCAAGCAGCACATAATGCTGGCCCTGACCGGAAAACATGTCCCCAATCGTGAAGGCGATCATCGAGAGGATCACGACACCGACCATGGTGACATGCTGATTGCGACGAAAGAAACTAAATGGAGAACTCATGTCGGAACGCTCGTGCCGTTTGGAGGTTTCTTAAACTGACCTTCGCCCCGGTCACTTGACACAGGTCCGAAGGATGATTTATCCCATTACGCGAGACAGCAATGGCCGCCGTCAGCAGGTCTGATGAAAATTGGCGCGGTTCCGGGATCATGAAGAACCGTCCAGCGTTCTCGGCGGAGTCGCGGATTCTAGCTGTCACCTGATGTCAGACAAGGTCAACTGGGGTTTGACTTTAGGGCCAGTCCGGAAAACAACGCCATCTTTTTACGTGGTGTCCGATGCCAGCGGTCGAGCAACAACCGATCTCGGGGCAGGGCAGGACTGACGAACAGGGCATCCCCGGTTTCCGGGTCTCGTCAATTCCTGAGGGAATTTCCGCATTCCGCCAGGGTCCTCGTGGGACTGCGAAGACTAGTTCGAGTGGATGTTTCGAGAATGTTGATTAGAAGACTTCTTCAATCGAGTACCGTCGTGTTTCTTGACTTCTGGAGCCGAGACTGTCACGTTCCGTGCACCTTTCTGAGTTTCGGCCGCCGTTTCCTGCGGGCGAACAGCCTGTCAAATTTGTACGGTCAAATCGGCAAATGAGCCAAATTCCGTGTTTTGCTCACTCAAACGGGCTGCAGTGCCTTTTGACTTCCGTCGTTCCAATCCAGTCTAAAATCAAAAGTTAGTCGTTCATGGCATCACAGAAAAAGGCCCTCGTGATTGTCGAATCACCTGCCAAGGCCAAAAAAATCGCCGGTTTTCTTGGTGACGATTACATCGTCCGAGCCAGCATGGGTCATATTCGCGACCTTCCTTCCAGCGCATCAGAGATTCCTGCTGCCGTGAAGAAAGAGGCGTGGTCGACGCTGGGCGTGAACGTCGAGAACGATTTTGATCCGCTCTATATTGTTTCAGCAGAAAAAAAGAAGCTGGTGACAGAACTGAAGGATTCGCTCAAAAAAGTTTCTGAACTTATTCTGGCGACCGACGAAGACCGAGAAGGCGAAAGTATTGGCTGGCATCTGGTGCAGGTCCTCAAGCCGTCCGTCCCTGTCAGCCGGATGACATTCTCGGAAATCACAAAGCCCGCAATTCTCGAGGCTATTCGTAACACGCGCCAGCTGGATGAGAATCTCGTACAGGCTCAGGAAACACGCCGAGTCGTGGATCGCCTTTACGGATACACTCTCAGCCCGCTGCTCTGGAAAAAAATTGCCCGCGGTCTTTCGGCGGGGCGCGTCCAAAGCGTGGCCGTTCGACTTCTGGTGTCTCGTGAAATTGAGCGGATGAAGTTTCGCAGCGGGACCTTCTGGGACCTGAAGGCGGCTCTGAAAGCGAAAGCAGGCGGATCGTTTGAGGCCGTACTGCAGACTCTGCGCGGCCAGCGCATCGCTGCGGGCCGCGATTTTGATGAGCACACAGGCCGCCTGAAGGACGGGTCGGATGTAATGCTGCTGCAGGAGGCCGAGGCCAAAGCGCTGCAGGAAAAAATCCGCACGCGGCCGTGGACTGTTTCCAGCATTGAGCAAAAGCAGCAGGTCCGAAGGCCTTATCCGCCGTTCACGACAAGTACACTTCAACAGGAAGCAAACCGCAAGCTGGGGATGACTGCCCGGCAGACCATGCAGACGGCTCAGCGTCTTTACGAAGATGGTCATATCACCTATATGCGAACAGACAGCGTCAGCCTGAGCGGCGAGGCCATTACCGCGGCTCGCGGAAAAGTCGATGACCTCTACGGTAAAGACTATCTCAGCCCGTCACCGCGCCAGTTCACAACTAAGGCTAAAGGCGCACAGGAGGCTCACGAAGCCATTCGCCCGGCCGGTACCGAGATGAAAACAGCCGACGAAATTGGCCTTTCCGGTGGTGAATTCAAGCTTTACCAGATGATCTGGAAGCGAACGATGGCGACTCAGATGGCTGACGCTCAACTCCGATTTGACACCGTGACGATCACGGTGGATGACGCCGAGTTCCGCGCCAGTGGCCGAACGGTCGAGTTCGCTGGCTTCTTCCGCGCCTATGTCGAAGGCTCAGACGATCCGGATGCGGCGATTGAAGATCAGGATTCCCCGTTGCCGCCTATGTCCGAAAAGGATTTAGTGGCCTGCGACAAGGTGGAGGCCATCGCCCACGAAACCAAACCGCCGGCGCGCTTCACAGAAGCAACCCTGGTGAAGTCTCTGGAATCTGAAGGTATTGGTCGACCGAGTACCTATGCCAGCATTCTCAGCACAATTCAGGATCGCGGTTACGTTCGAAAGAACGGGAACCAGCTGGTACCTACGTTCACCGCTATGGCGGTGACAAAGCTTCTTGAGAGCCACTTCCCAAACCTTGTGGATCTTGGATTCACAGCTGGCATGGAACAAACTCTCGATGACATCGCGGCAGGCAATGCCGACCGACTGCCATACCTTCGCAAGTTTTACACCGGCAAGGATGGACTGGATGAACAGGTAAAGCTTAAGGAGGGTGACATCGATCCTCGTGAAGCATGCACGCTGACGATCGATGGCCTTGATGCTGCCGTTCGTGTGGGTCGCTATGGCCCGTATTTTGAAAAGACTCAGGGCGACGAAAAGCTGACGGCGTCCATTCCGGACAACATCGCTCCCGGCGAAATTACGAATGCCGTGGCCGACCGACTAATCGAAGAAAAGCAGCGTGGGCCGCAAGCGATCGGAATGCACCCGGAAGAGGGTCTGGCAATTTATCAGATGCGAGGCCCCTTCGGTCCATATCTGCAGCTCGGTGAAGTCACAGAAGAAGCTCCGAAGCCAAAGCGCTGCAGTATTCCAAACTGCTTTGACACTTCAGCCATTGATCTTGAAACAGCCATCGCGTTGCTCGCGCTGCCACGCCGCATCGGTAAACATCCGCTGACAGAGAAAGTTGTGAATGCCGGCATCGGCCGCTTCGGACCCTACGTCACTCATGACAAGGTCTTCGGCAGCTTTGACAAAAAGGCGCATACCTACGACTTCAATGGTGAAACATTCAACGTTTTAAATATCACGATGGACGCGGCTGTAGAAATGCTGCGCAATACGAAGAAGAGAGCCGCCCCGACTCCTCTGCGAGAACTAGGCAACCATCCGGAGGACGGAGCACCCATCCAGATTTTCGAAGGCAAGTTTGGCCCGTACATTAAGCATTCCACCACGAATGCGACCATTCCCAAAGACACTGACATTACCACCATTTCTATGGATCAGGCAGTTCAATGGATTGCCGATAAGGTCAGTAAAGGCGGGGGAAAGCCCGGCAAAAAAGGAGCGTTTGGAAAGAAGGCGGCCAAAAAAGCAGCACCGAAAAAGGCGGCAAAAAAGAAGAGCAAAAAAGTGGCCGACGACGAATAGGTCCGTCGCTGCTTCAAGTCGTGGAAAAGGGCGGTCTCCTCAGGCACCTGATGAAGGCTTGAGGAGTTTTCGCAGAATAGGTTCAAAGGCGTCTGCATGACGCTGAAATCCCAGATCCGATGGATGTGAGCCATCGGTTGTATCGTCACGATCGTTTCCCAGCAGCGATTCGCCATCGATATACGACAGCCCACTTGTGCCGGCATCCTGCAGCTTTTGGTATTCCGCTTTCAATGCGATACGGCTCGATTCATTTCGCTGTTTCTGCGACACAACCAACCACGCCCCGGAGTAGCTTCGGTCTTCAACGAGCACGATCGGCGTTTGTGGATGCGCAGCCCGCAATTGATTCACCAATGGCACGGTCTTCGCTGTCACTTCATCCGCCGACATATTGGGAAGACAGTCAATCACGTACACCGCCGGATTCAGCTCCACCAGAAATTGTCCGACCTCTTTCTCCATTCTTCCGTTGCCAGAAAATCCGAGGTTGATCACCGGAACATTCAGACGCCGTCCAAGAATTGACGGATGTGGCATGCCGGGTCTGGATGCGCAGGCACCGTGAGTGATCGAGGTTCCATAGAACACAATCGGTTTTTCAGCACGCGGTGCAATGCCACTGAAAGAGGCCGACACCGGGACTCCGATCTTCAGAAACTCCGTTCCGTTGTATAGCGGCAGATAGAATGCATAGTCACGCTCACCTGGCAGCAGACCGCTGACGACACTCTTTTTCGTCTGCGGCGTCGTCGGCGCGACAACCGCCACCCACTTCCACGACCCGTCGGTAGCAGCAGCATACAGATCGAGTCCGCTAACACCGGTTGCCGGCATGTGAGGCATCGCGAGATTGGAAGACGTGACACCATAGTCCACATGGATCTCACTGGCATCAGTTCGAAATCGAACCATCATGCCGGCCGAATGCCGACTGAGTCCCCACACGTCATCTCGAACAACTCCCTTCGCTCGCTCCGGCAGGCGATCAAAATAGGCTTCTGTATCGTTGAAGCCCCGGCCTTCCACACCCCAGTCGCGAACATCCTCCCATCGCTGCGCCGCGGCTTCATCGGCTTGAGCAGACCGGACAGAGACAGAACCCACTGCCAATGCAGCAGACGTTAACAAGAACTCCCGACGACTCGAGTTAAACATTCGCAACCTCCAGAATTCATCAGCAACGACACAACCTTCCCAGGCGACACTCTCGGCACACATTAACAATTCAGGCGATTCGACGAAACGCACTGGTCTTGAATCCTGCTTTGCGTCGCATGACACCATTCCGCGGAAAGACGATTTCGCGCAGCAGCAAAAAAAACTTCCCACTGTTAATCAAAAGTTAACAATTCAGGACGACAGTCTTCCTCAGCCATCGGCCTTAACATTTAACGACGGCTTCCTTTGGATCAACCACTTCTGTGGGACACTGTTTGTGAAGACCCTGAACTTTTTGCCTGCTCTGCTGACGTTTGTCTTCATATTTGGATGTGGCAAACCCCCGGACGACCTGCCCCAGGTTGAACTTTATCCGGTCTCGGGAATAGTGAATGTCAACGGTAAACCCGCAAAAGGAGCCATGATCACTTTGCATCCTTCCGAGGATTCGAAGCTTGGGGTGGTAACTCCACATGGCATAGCCGACGAAAAAGGCCTTTTCATTCTCACAACACATTCCACTGCCGATGGAGCTCCGTCCGGGAAATACAAGGTCACGGTCTCATGGGCGGACGTGATCAATCCCGGCGCCAGCGACCCTGAACCTGGACCGGAAAAGCTGCCTCGCCGCTACCAGAATAAAGACACCTCCGGACTGGAAATTAATATTGAACCGGGCATGTCTGAGGCTCCGGTACTGGATCTTAAGACTCGCTGATTCTCGCCTCAGCCCGAATACAAGATTGTGTGCTGCACAGAAAGTTGCAAGCAGCACCTCCCTGTTGAACTGATCAAAGCCCCTTACTTTTCTCTTGATAACGTATCGCTACTAAAGGAAAAACAGAATGTTAAGAACGGACATTAAGAAGTCGTCCAGAGGTTTCACGCTGATCGAATTGTTGGTCGTGATTGCCATCATCGCGATCCTGATCGCATTGTTGCTGCCAGCGGTTCAGCAGGCTCGAGAAGCTGCTCGCCGAACGCAGTGTAAGAACAACCTGAAGCAGCTCGGCTTGGCTTTGCACAACTATGAGTCAACTTTCACTATGTTCCCGCCCAGTCGAATAAATCTTGGGCCAACAACGACTCCGCCGTATCCAGTGGTATTTCAGCAGACTTGGAACGTTCTGGTCCTGCCGTTCATCGAGCAGGGTAACATGTATGCCCGATACAATTTTAACACGAACTGGTACAACGTTTCCAACGACCCAATTACCACCACTCAGCTGCCAGCATTCGTTTGCCCATCGACCCCAGGTACTCGCAATCTGCCAACTCAACCCTTGTATGATGCAGTGACAAATGCCTCGCGCACGGGGCAGCCATTGTGGGGATATTCCGATTACGGTTCGGTCAATGCCGTTCGCAACGCTTTCATCGTGGCAAGCGGGGGTGCATCGATTAACACGCGAGATGCATTGGGCGGACTTGGTCGCGGCCCAGGTGGTTCAAGAATTCGCGATATCACCGACGGTACTTCGAATACGATGCTGATTGCTGAGGATTCAGGCCGCCCACAACTCTACATCGGCAGAAGACCGGCAAGCAATCCTAAAACCGGAGTTGTCGCAGGAACGCCTTTCGTTGCAGACGGCTGGGGATGGGCAGATATCAACAGTGGATTCAGCGTCGATGGCTCAAATACCGCTGGTCTCAACAACACCACAAGCAGCAGCGGTGTGCCCACGATTCTTGGTACGTGCAGCATGAATTGCAGTAATGACAGCGAAATGTATTCGTTCCACACGGGTGGTGTTCAAGCACTGCTGGCCGACGGTTCCGTTCGTTTCCTGAGCGAGAACATGTCCGGGTTAACCCTGGTTGGACTGATCACGCTGCAAGGTGGCGAAGTCCTCGGAGAGTTCTAATCGTTCGAAATTTCATCTGATTTCACTGAACGGTCTGCTGGCGGTCTCGCCGGCAGGCCGTTTTTTCATGTGCTCAACCTCGTTATGCCTCTATTCTGCACTCGTTCCGGGAACACCTCAACGCAAACGAGTCCGCGATCTCGATATGCGGCGTCTTGCGTTCCCGGGTTGAATGCGCACGCCGACATGCATAACCTCTCTGTTCAGGGAACTGCTTGTCTCTTCAACTCGGAAGCACGTTATGCACAGCGGCGCAGCAAAAGATCTGTCTTTGAAGCACGGCCCCCTCGGCGACCTGTTTGAGTGCGAGGTGACTGCTGAGCAGCGAAAACAATGGATGTTGTCCGAGGAACAAATTCAGTTCTTCCGGGAAAACGGCTACGTCGCGGGGCCCCAGATTCTGAATCAGCGACAGATCGACCAGCTGCGAGCCGAACTGGCCATGCTGGCGGAACCCGGCCATCCAGGCTCAGAATTCTGGTATGAGTACAACTCCAACGAATCCAAAGACCCGTCGCGAGTTCTCTTCCATGCCCTGGGCGCATGGCGCATCTCGATGGGCATGCACGACATTCTCTGGAACCCCGCCTTCACCACGCCCGCAGCCCAACTGCTTGGCGGGGCCGTGCGTTTTTGGCACGACCAGCTGTTCTGTAAACCGGCGATGCATGGAGGCATCGTCGCATGGCATCAGGATTATTCCTACTGGACTCGCACGAAACCACTGGCCCATCTGACTTGCTGGATTGGACTCGACGACAGCACCGTGGCCAACGGCTGCCTTCACTATGTTCCCGGCAGCCACCACTGGAACCTGCTACCAATCACCGGCCTTGCCGGCGACATGAATGCGATTCAGGCCGCTCTGTCTGAAGAGCAGTGGAAGCAGTTCCAGAAGCATGTCCCCGTCGAACTCAAGGCAGGCCAATGTGTCTTTCACCATCCGCTGACAATTCATGGCTCTTTTGAAAACAGCACGCCCAACCCGCGGCGGGCGGTGGTGCTGAACACAATCCTTGACGGGGTCAAAAGCGATTCCGAAAAACCGCTGCTTGACGGTGTCCCTGTCGTCCCGGCTGGGACGCCGCTTAGCGGGCAATTCTTTCCCTTGCTGTTTGATCCGGGCCAGGATTAATGATCAAGGGCGTGGACTTAACGTATTTTCTTGTAGCGGAACTCGCCAAGAGTTTCGGTTTTCCCTGCAAAAACGAGGGTTCCGAAAGTCTTGGCGACTTCCGCTACACCTTAAGTCCACGCCATTTCGGTTAAGGATCGTGGGGAAGGAGTAAGTGGCGGGAACGTTTTGCCAAACCGGCCCCTCGGGTGCTGCGCACAAAAGATTCCCGCCACTTATTTCCCGCTCAATGTTAAGACAACGTGGTATACTGCGTAGCGTTGTCTGCAAATGACGAACCGCGGCAATTTCGGAGTGTCGGTCGCCCGGCGACTGCCTGACGGTGTTTCCCTCCGACTTCCCTTGAAAAGCAAACCATGTCTCCCGTCATTCAATTCAGTGATCATGCCCGACGCTCGGCAGACCAGGCCATTGGCTTCCTGATGCAGCAGGCCGTCGAAAACGCGGACTGCATTTCATTGGCCGCCGGCCTCGTCGACGAACAATCTCTCCCAGTCACTGCCGCCAGAGAAACCGTGAACGAACTTCTGGGCGATGTCGCTGCCGGCCGAAAAATCCTGCAATACGGGACGACGTCCGGCCCCGAACCGTTGCGACGGGTGTTCCGTAATTATCTGGCCGAGCTGGAGCAGCGTGAGGACGGACTTCAGGATCTTCCATTGTCTCAGCTGGTCATGACGACTGGATCCCAGCAGCTTCTTTCGCTGGTCTCGCAGGCATTGTTTAATCCCGGCGACATCTGTCTTATAGCAGCGCCGACGTACTTCGTCTTTATTGGTGTTCTTCAGGCCGCAGGGGCGAGGATTGTTCCGGTCAAATCCGACAATAACGGGATGTGTCCCGACGCGCTGGCCAAAGCCCTGCAACAGATCGAGGCGGCTGGTGAACTGCCGCGCGTTCGGCTGGTTTACGTCGTCAGTTATTTCGAAAACCCGTCCGGCATCAGTGTTTCAACCGAACGTCGGCCAGCGTTGCTGGAAATTGTGCAGCGATTCTCAAAAGCGAGCCGCATTCTTCTGCTGGAAGATGCGGCCTATCGGGAACTGCGTTTTGAAGGGGAGGCTGCTCCCAGTATCTGGTCGTTCGACACGACTCGTGAAACTGTCATTCTTGCTCAGACATTTTCCAAAAGTTTTTCGCCTGGGATTCGAGTGGGTTTCGGTGTCCTGCCGCAGGAGCTGATCAAGCCGGTGTCTGACCTGAAAGGCAATGAAGACTTTGGTTCGGCGCATCTGAATCAGCATATTGTGGCTCGAGTCCTGAAGAACGGCGTTTACGCGAAGCATGTGGAAACAGTGCGGGACAGTTACCGCCAGAAACGGAATGCCATGCTGGCCGCCGCAGAACGCGAATTTGGTGGCATCCCCGGGGTTTCATGGGTGCATCCATCGGGCGGAATGTATGTCTGGATGAAATTGCCAGCTCAGATTGAAACGGGCTTCAACAGTCCGCTGTTTCAGCGAGCCACTCAGGTCGACAAAGTGATGTACGTTCCCGGCGAACTAAGCTATCCGGCGGACTGGTCAGAAAGGCCTCGCTGCGAGATGCGGCTGAGCTTCGGAGTGCAGTCCGTTGATGGCATTCATGAAGGCATCCGGCGACTTGCTTCGGCCGTCCGATTCATCCTGGAATCTCAGTCTCAGTCTACGCGGCCACAGGCATCAAAGGTTGCGAACGGATGAATCCGTCTGATGACTGGCGTCCGGCGTGCTCTTTGACAGCGCTGCATGTTCGAGCTGCCATGCTTCGAGCAGCCCGTGAGTTCTTTCATCGGCGCAGCTATCTGGAAGTTGAAACGCCGTGCCTGTCACGTGACATCGTGATTGATGCCTGGCTTGAGCCGATGGAAATGGTTCGGTCAGGACAACGCTGGTTCCTGCAGACATCGCCCGAAGCATTTATGAAACGCTTACTGGCTGCCGGAGCGGGCTCCATCTTTCAGATCAGTCGTGTCTTTCGCAGCGGCGAGGTCGGCGAACGCCACAATCCTGAATTCACGATGATTGAGTGGTACGGTGTTGACTCAACGTGGCTTCAACAGATGGAGCTGACGGAATGGCTCGTGCGTGCGTGCCTGAAGGCTGCAGCCGAAGTTTCGGGAGTCGAAGTTTTTGATGACTGGCCCAGGGCCTCATTTCGGCAGATCACCTACGCGGAGGCCTTTCATCGGGCGTTCAGAATTGACGTCCATCAGGCTGAAACGAGCGAGCTCCTCACCGCTGCGATCGCGCAGAACATTCCACTTCCAGACAGTTGTGCCGCTTCGGATCGCGATGGAATTCTGAACGCGATGCTGGCGTTTGCCGTTGAGCCAGAACTTGGCAGGATCAGTCCGCAGGGTTCGTCTGCTCCTGAGTTTCTCTGCGATTATCCGGCGACTCAGGCCGCTCTGGCAGTGACCACAGAGACGTCGCCCTTTGTTGCTCGACGATTTGAGCTTTACATCAATGGCCTTGAACTTTGCAACGGTTATCAGGAACTTACCGATGTCGAGGAACTCCGACGCAGGGAAGGGCATCAGAATACCGTGCGAACAGACAGCGAATTGAGCTCCCTTCCTGGAGCGTTACAATTAAATGCGGCCATGCAATCCGGGCTGCCGGAATGTTCGGGAGTCGCTCTGGGATTTGACAGGCTCGTCATGATCGCCATGAATGCGTCATCAATCTCGGAAGTCATTCCCTTCCCAGCAGATCGTGCGTGACCGAGGCATCGGCTGCACGTCGCGTGCTATGACCGACCGCTTGCGTACTTCCGCAGATTTAAAAGCGGCGGCTCAGGTACTCTTTTTCTTTGGCGGCCGAAAGTATCGCTTGGATTCGTTAACCGCTGTCCGGCGAGTCGTAAGTCGCACCAGCAAAGTCACCAGATAATTTTTCCAGCCGGGAACGACATACTGGCGACGTTTTTCCATTGCTCGCAAGGCGGTCTTCACGACTTTCCCAGTCGCATGGGACGAATGTTTTTCGAGCCATCCGGGAACACCTGCGAGATCGAAAAACTCTGTTCGTGTGACACCCGGACAAATGGCGGTCACCGTGACGCCTCGACTTCGAGCCTCCGACCAGAGCGCTTCGCTGAAGTGAAGGATGTAAGACTTGGAAGCCGAGTAGGCCGCCATAAAAGCGACTGGCTGAAACGCCGCCTGCGATGACATGTTGAGGATCGCCCCATGACCGGCCTCGAGCATGGCAGGCAGGACTCTGTAGGTCAGATCCGTGAGCGTCATCAAATTCAGGTTGAGCATCCTGCGAACTTCTTCGGGAGTCGTCGTTTCAATCTGGCCGATCAGCCCGACACCTGCGTTGTTCACAAGCAGTTCAATCCTGACGCCAAGTCGCTTCACTTCTTCAAACAAGCGCCGGCCGGATTCCGGATCAGACAGATCAATGGCCACAATATGACAGCGTGTGCCATGGCGAGTATTCAATTCCGTCGCCAGTTCAGTCATCTTGTCTTTGCGACGCGCCACCAGAATCAGATGCATTCCACGGCCCGCAAGCTGAACAGCGAACTCCGCTCCAATACCTGAAGAGGCACCAGTGATCATCGCCCAGCGGTCGTTGTAAGAATCAAGCACGCGAAGAAGTCTCGAGCAAAACAGTCAGGCCTGAATAAGCCAGCATTGGAGTTTACGCCTGCGGAGTTTAGGCATCTTTGCTAAAACACTCAATCGCTTCAACACTGTTCGAAGGTGGTACGCCGGGCCGCCCACGACCCATCAACGCAGAAACCGAAACGCGGAGCGAAATCTGCCGACGAATTAAAAAAGGAATTTTCTGATGTTCAAATCGCTATCCTGCCAGGAAGTTCGTCAGCTTGATGGTGACGCTATTCAACAACTTGGACTGCCGTCGTTGCTTTTGATGGAAAACGCCGCTCGCGGTGTTGTCGACGAAATTTTGAAGCTCGGGCTCTGGAATTCCATAACCATCTTTGCCGGACCAGGCAACAACGGCGGAGATGGACTGGCGGTCGCGCGACTGCTGGCGGCTCTTGGTATGAACGCCAAAGTTCTGCTGATCCGGCAGGGCAAAAAGCAGTCAGCGGATGCCTCGGAAAATCTGAAATTTTTGTTCAACAGTGAAATTCAGGTCGAGGAACCGGAAACTGATGACATCCGAATTCATTGTAAAAGTCTGACCGACAAAGACCTGATCGTCGACGCATTGCTGGGGACGGGAGTTCGCGGAACGGTCAATCCCGCATTTGCCGAAATCATACGCTGCATTAACGAATCCAGTGCGCATGTTTTGTCCGTCGATGTTCCCTCCGGCCTTGACTGCGATCAGGGCATTCCCTGCGGTGACTGCGTGCGTGCCCACACGACCGTCACGTTCGTGAGTTACAAGCATGGCTTCCTGCAGGCGAACGCCCACGTATTCACCGGGACCATCAAGGTATGCCACATCGGAATCCCTCAACGCTGGCTGGAAAGATGGCACACACGACTCAGATCAAATTAGCTCAAAGGGACCATTGCCGGTTTCGGAGCGTGTACGAGCGTTGGATTTTAATGCGTAAAACGAGTAGCATTTGGCTTCGGCACGTGAATCGGCTGTCACTTGGGCCGTGTGGCTTTTGCAGCAAACAGGCGCGAATGATCGAAGCCGCGAGTTCTCGCCCGCTTCTGTCGGTTGATTCATAATACATTTTCGATCGCCGGATGCGATCTGCCTTTTTTCCCGCCAGACAATTAACTCATGCCTTCCGTTCCCCAACGCATTGACGGACCAGTTGCGGTCATCGGCGACGTCCACGGACAGACTGACAAACTCAAGCAGATCATTTCTCAGCTTGCCCGGTTTCCTGACATGCACCGGCGCTGGATTGTCTTCATTGGTGATCTGGTTGACCGAGGTCCTGACCCTGCAGGCACCGTCCACCTGTATTGTGATCTTGCGAAGGAGCACCAAAGAGTCACATGGCTTTGTGGAAATCACGAACTGGCGATGGCGGGTTCGCTCGAACTGTTTGAAAAACCGGATTACGTTGATTTCAGCGAACGGTGGATCCGCCACTATGATTCGCACACAACGTTTGAATCTTACGGCGTAGAACACGGGGATCTGGAGGGACTGCGCAATGCTCTGCCGGAAGAACACCGCCGGCTGATTGCCGATCTGCCGTGGAGTATTGAGCATCACGACTACTTGTTTGTTCACGCGGGTCTTGATCGCAACATGCCTTTTGAGACTCAGGTGAGGATACTACGAGAACGTGATTACACGTTGAGCCATCCTCCCTGGCTTTACTCCAAGGACTTCATCCACATGGGACCACCGGCCGACAGTCCTGTGCCGATTGTCGTCGGACACGTTCCGCTGCCAGAGGTTACGTTCTCTAATGGTCTGATTACGACAGACACGAGCGGTGGTGTGGGTGGCGAACTTAGCTGCATTCTGCTCCCGGAGAACATTGTGCTGCAGTCCGGCTTTGGCCAGCCCCGGCCTCTGAAAACATCGGCGCAGAAGCGACCATGGTGGAAAATCTGGTAGGCGACTGAGCGGTAACTCCGCCGCCGCTGGGCAAAGCATAGCGCTCAGGATTCGCAAGTCGATCATGACCAAAAGCAGGCAGCCTTCGGAAAACAAGTTTCAGAAGGCTGCCTGCTTCTTCTCGAGGTCAAAAGATACGAATCTCGCAGACGATCACTACACCGGACGCACCCCGGGTTCAGCCTCTCGTCGTATTGCGTCGTAGATCTCCTGACGATGCACGGTGACATCGCGAGGAGCATCTATCCCGATGCGAACTTTGTCGCCTCGGACCTCAACGATCGTAATACGAATGTTGTCACCAATGATTATTGTTTCGTCACTCTGACGTGAAAGCACCAGCATAAGATCCTCCTTGCTACACAGGATCGACTCGCCCGGCCGCAGAAATTGATCTCATCTGAGCGGGGTGTCACAAGTCGGGGTTTCGTCTTTCAACGCAGTTTTGCGCAATGAGTTGCAGCCGTTACAAGCAGCGCCAGCCAACCGCGATGAGCCTGGTATTTAGCCGGTCATAGCAGGCACAACCGATCCAGACCACCTTTCACGCGAGAAGCCAGCGGGACATCACGCCCCAGGGGAATCGGCCTTTTCATCCCATGGAATGGTCGGAATGCAGGTGAGCCAAAAAGTAGAGAGCGGCTGGCCGTGTTCCGCTTTACCTCTGACGTGAATGCGGGACAGATTTGCAAAAGTCGGCTGCGAAGACAGGCACCGTCGCCCTCGCCACTACATTCGGAACGACCGGATCCTGCGTCAGAAATTTGGCAGACCAGGAGGTCATTGACTGAATCCAGGGCGTCCATTCGACTATCCCGGGCGTTGGATCTGGACTTTTCGACAGCGTTCCGCGTACTCTGGCAAACGATGCTGACCCCAGTCTCTTTCAGTGAACTGCCCCAGATGGCTCACTGATCCATACAACCTGACGAAGCCTGACGATATGCCATTCACGATTCCTCAAACCGGTGACATTGGTGAATGGCTGCAGTTCTTTTCCAGCCTCTCGACGCCCGTCATTGCGGGGTTTGCGGTCCTGCACCTGCTGTACTTTTTTGTATTGCGACAGTGGTACTCAAGAGACGTCCGGATGATTGCCGGCACCCTGGATGACTACACTCGCGGCCTGAAACATCGCAGCGTTCTCGGCCGATCCGCTCCGCTGACCACACAGATTGACGCGTTTGTTCAGGACGTGAACGATGTGATCACCGATGCCAGCCGCACGGAAGATCAGGCCGAATGTCTGCGGCGCATACATATCCTGGACGAGAAACGCAGCTATCTGGAATCGCTCTCTTTCGAGACGTCTGTTAACGCGGCTAAGACCATGATTGAAGCGTATCCTCTGGCGGGCGTGCTTGGCACAGTTCTGGCCATCGGATCAGCTTTGCAGGCTGACGCCACCGCGAAAACTACATCAACCGTTAATGTCGTGATGGAGCGATTCGGCGACTCCATCTGGTCGACTTTTACCGGCCTGTTTGCAGCCATCCTGCTGATGTTCGTGAACAGTATCCTTGAAATTCGTTTTAATCGTCTGACCGAAAGCCGAGCCAACGTGCGTGATATGGTCGGGCGAGCAAAGCGAGAACTGGGTCTTGCCGCTCAGAAAGCCCTGGAGACAGTGTGATGTTGAGCCGCCGTCGACTGACACTGCAACTGACTCCACTGCTGGATCTTCTGCTGATTGTCATGTTCTCCCAGTACATGGAGAACAAAGAAAAAACGCTGGCGACAGAGCAGCAGATCACGTCACAGCGAACCGCGATGGAATCGGAACTCGACCGCCACAAGTCAGAGCTTAATCGACAGTTTGCAGTAGATCGCAAAACGCTGGATGAACTTCGGCAGGTATATAACGAGCGATTTCGCGGCCTTGTTGACCAGCATGAGCAGATCGGATCGCTTCTGGCTGAATCGCTGAATCTGCCCGAGGCGACTCTGGCTGAAATTCTGCGGCTGCGTACTAAAAATTTGCCGGGCGATGCCGAACGTCTTACAACGGCCACGCAAAACCTGCAGGCACTGATGCACGCGCGGGGCGATGACGTCTTTCGCTTCATGACTCAAGTTGACCAGATGCAGAAACATGTCACGATCTGGGAAGTGCATGTTCAGGACAACGGACAGGTATTCATTTCTGACACCCAACAGTCCTTTACGACGGATTTTTTCTCGGAAGCCGACTTTTCCAGCCGATTGTTCGAAGCCAGCAAGTCGTTTGCTGATCCACGCACGCTGGTCATCATCCTGCTGAGCTGGGGCGACGCTCAGGGTGGCCCTCGACAACGTGCCACCAACGGAATGCCTTTGCTGACGGAACAACTTCGCAGAGACGCAGCCGGAACCAGGTGGTATGATTTCTCCATCCTTGGATATCGAGCCAAAGGACCAATCACCAAACCTGCTGTACCACAGCAGCCGTAGAGTTGCTGCCTGAGAGCCGAATCATGTCCCGTGAAGTTGTAAAAAAGAGTGTTCCCGGAAAAATCGTTCGCAGCACATCACGCGCAGGTGTGTGGGGCGGTGCATTGTTGATCGGCCTGGCCCTGTTCCTTTTATTTCGAGGATTCGGTCCCGGCGGAACAGGTTCGTCAAATTCAGGATCCGGCCTCGAGTCAAACGGCGGCAGCGATCCTAAGATCTCAACTTCGGCTCCGACGTCAGCCGCTCCGTCATCAACCAGCCCGGCCCCAACGTCACTGACCGCACCGGATCCGCTCGCGGGTGGCCTGACCGATGACGAGAAAAAAGCGTTGTCAGGTGATGTTCTGACGGTGCTGATTGATGAGCACCGCTTTCTGATGGAATTGCCCGGCAGTCCTGACCCGATCTTTCGCCCAATTCCCCTTGAACGCGTTGTGGAACTCGCCACGTTGTCAAAGGGCGATACGAATGGGGTGAAGGTCAAAATCCTGAGACGTGAAACCTCGCGCGCGTCGGCCGAGTTTCAGCTGAAATCAGAACTGGAACGAAGGGGCATTCGCGGTGATTCGCTTGTCATGCCGACGGAATTCGTGCCGTAGTCAGGCTTCGTCATTCAGTCTGGCAAAGACGTCATTCAGTACCGTCATGCAAAGTCCGCATCTTCAAAGGGCAGGGTGGGGGACGATCTCTCGGCCAATCCCTGCTTAAAGTGCTGTCGACAGACCGACACATAACTTTCGTTGCCGCCCACTTTGATCTGCTCCCCGGACCGCACGGGCTTTCCGTCTTCATCAAGTCTCAGCACCATCGTCGCCTTGCGGCCGCAGTGGCATACTGTCTTAATCTCCGACAGCACATCAGCCCACGCCAGCAGGTACTGACTTCCCTCAAACAGGTTCCCCTGAAAGTCTGTTCGCAATCCAAAGGCCAGCACGGGGATGCCTTCATCGTCGGCGATCTCGCCCAGCTCAAAGACCTGGCGGCGAGTCAGAAACTGCGCCTCATCCACGAATACACAGGCCAGTGGAACTTCCGCATGATTTCGACGGACAAGGTCAAGCAGAGAATCCGTCTGTGAGAACGCGAGGGCCATTGCCTTGAGCCCAATGCGAGACGCAATCGTGCCGACACCATCCCGCGTATTCAGCTGCGGTGTCAGCAGCATTGGACGCATGCCGCGTTCCTGATAGTTGTAGGCCGCCTGCAGCAACGTCGTCGACTTACCGGCGTTCATGGCCGAATAATAAAAATAGAGTTTGGCCATCGAACGTCACGATTCCTCAAACTGCCCATGGATCGTCACGATCAGATGTCGTCGACCTCCGTGATTGCGATGCTCACACAAATAAATCCCCTGCCATGTGCCCAGCAGCAGACGGCCTCCGGCGACAGGGACTGTAAGTGATGAGCCGGTGAGCGCGGACTTCACATGGGCTGGCATATCATCAGGCCCTTCACATGTGTGACGATAGGGCCATGATTCCGGGGCCAGCTTATCCAGGGCCATGCCGAGATCCGCAGGAACATCCGGGTCGGCATTTTCATTGATGGTCAATGAGGCGGACGTATGCTGAATAAAAACATGCATCAGCCCGACTCGACAACGCTGCAACTGCGTCAGTTCCCTGAGCACGTGCGTCGTTACAAGATGACACCCACGCGGAAAGGCGGGCAGAACAATCTCGGTTTGGAACCAGTCAGACATTCTATTCCGGCCTCCTGCAGTCTGAACGTCGCTGTCACAATCGACGTCCCACCGTCGTCATTTGTCCTGATCGAGGTTTTCCTGAACCTTGGCCGCCACCGGCCGCTCGCCGAGAATCTTTGCGACGGCTTCGCGTTCCATATCTTCGGTTTCCAGCAGCGCGGCAACCAGAGCCTCCAGTTTGGGCCGATACTTTGTCAAAAGCTCAGTGGCCGTTCGCTCAGCTTCCTTGATAATCCGCTGCACTTCCATATCGATTTGACGAGTCGTTTCTTCACTGAACTCTCGATACGTGTGCATCTCCTTGCCCAGGAATGGATGTTCTTCTGATTGGCGAAATGCAACGGGACCGATTACCTCCGACATTCCCCAGCTGGCGACCATCCGACGAGCAAGCTGCGTGGCCTGGCTGATGTCGCCCTGTGCCCCCGCTGAATATTCGTTGAAGATCATTTTCTCCGCTGCACGACCACCCATAGTCATGACAATGCGAGCCTTCAGAATCCGCTCGCCGAGATTATTAATTTCACTCTCCGGCATCAGCTGCGTTACACCCAGCGTGCGGCCGCGCGGCACAATCGAAACCTTATGAACCGGATCCATGCCTTCTTGTGCCCACGCCAGAACTGCATGGCCGGCTTCATGCCACGCCGTCAGGTTCTTTTCCTTTTTGTCCATCACTTCGTCACGAGGAACACCCATGACGACGATATCCTGAGCGTAACGAAAATCGCTCATCTCAACGGCCCGTTTCTCTTCACGAGCCGCCTTCAGAGCCGCTTCATTGACCAGTTTTTCCAGCTCGGCTCCGCTGAATCCCATAGTCGTTTTGGCGATGCTTTCCAGATTCACGTCGTCGGCCATCGGCACTTTGCGAGTGTGAACCTTCAGAATCCCAAGACGTCCTTCTTTGGCCGGAAGATCGACAGTGACATGGCGATCAAAACGGCCCGGTCGCAGCAAGGCCGGGTCCAGCACGTCAGAACGGTTCGTGGCGGCCAGCACAATGACGGTTTCGCCCTGCTGAAAACCGTCCATCTCGCTGAGAATCTGGTTAAGCGTCTGTTCGCGTTCGTCGTGTCCGCCACCAACGCCGGCTCCACGCACGCGACCAACGGCATCAATCTCGTCGATAAAGATGATGCAGGGTGATGCCTCTCTGGCTGTTTTGAAGAGGTCGCGCACACGCGTCGCACCAACGCCAACAAACATCTGGATAAATTCAGAACCGTTGATGGAGAAAAACGGAACACCGGCTTCGCCCGCAGTGGCTCTGGCCAGCAGGGTCTTCCCTGTTCCCGGAGGCCCAACCAGAAGGACGCCTTTGGGAATCTTTGCTCCCAGGCGAGTGAATCGTTTAGGTGTCTTTAGAAATTCAACAACCTCCTGAAGGTCCTGCTTGGCCGATTTCAGACCCGCGACTTCATTGAAGGTGACGGCGTTTTCACTTTTCTCAAATCGTCTCGCCTGACTGCGAACAAATCCACCCATCATTCCGCCGCTGCCGAACGGATCTGACGAACGTCGCATGATGGTCCACATAATGAAGACCAGCCCCAGTGGCATCAGGATCCACAGGAGCATTTCTACTCCATTGACGGCCGACGCAGGCCTCGAACTGATTTCGACTCCCTGCTTTGTCAGGACAGGCATCAGTTCCTGGTTATGAGCCAGCTCAGGAGGCAGCACGGTGTTGAATTTGAGGGCCAGCGTGCCCGTCAAACCCGGGGGCTTCTCTTCCGGAATTGTCACCCATTCTCCCGTCAGCATCTCCCCATGGAACGTGACGGACTTTACAGTCGGCTTTTCCCTGGTCCCTTTTTGCAGATTCTGAAAGAAGAACGAGTAAGGTACAGTCGTCCCGTGGTTCGCAGGAGAACTGCTGTACGAAAAGAAGGCAATGACCAAAGCCACAAGCAGCAGCACCATCGTCATCGAACCGAAGTTCGAACGGCGAGGCTCATTGCCGGGTGTTCCGGAAGACTTCTGTACCGGTGGTTTGGGAGACGGATTGCCTGAGGGTTCGCTCATTCGAAGTAACTTCCTGACGTCCACTTAACTTAGCGACCGTATCATTTGGTCGAATGACAATAGCCATCGCACAGACATTCTCAACAACCGTCCGCGATCGAGGGAGAATTCCGCAGGGTAACGCAGGTAGCGGTGTCCCGCAAATCACGACCCGTTCCGAGAAACTGTCGACCTGAGAAACTGCAGTGTTCTTTCAAAATCTGCCGGCAGAGATGCCTCAAACTGCATTTCTTTGCCTGTGTGAGGGTGCCGGATTGTCAGACGCATGGCGTGCAGCGCCTGCCTCGCAATGAGCACATCGTCTGGATCATCGGACGCCGTGTCCAAATTCGCGGGGCTGGATCGGCCACGAAGCCTGTCGGCAGAAGGCACAACCTCGGATTTCAACAGCGCCGACTGTCCGATGTACATGCGATCGGCCACAATCGGCGTTGCTATGTGCAGCATGTGAACTCGCAATTGATGCGTACGGCCCGTGTGAGGGTGCAGTTCCATGAAAGCATACCCACCAAAGTTCTCCGCCGTGCGATAAAACGTGACGGCCTCTCGAGCAGTGCCGCCTTCCGGACAAACTATCATCTTTTCACGAATGCGCGGGTGTGTGCAAACGTGCGTTCGAATGTAATCAGAAGCCATTTCCGGGATGCCTCGAACGATCGCTCGGTATTCCTTGCGAACCTCCCGCCGCTCAAACTGACTGCTGATCTTCTGATGAACCTGGTTGTCCTTCGCAATCAGAATCACGCCGGTCGTGTCGCGGTCGAGACGATGAACAATTCCAGGGCGATGTCGGCCGGCCACATCGCTGAGCGAGTTAAAATGAAACTGAAGCGCGGATGCCAGCGTGCCTCGCGAGTTACCTCGCCCCGGATGAACCACCATGTTCGCCTGCTTGTTGACGACAACGATGGCTTCATCTTCATACAGAACATCAAGCGGCAAATCTTCGGGCTCGATGTGAGATTCTTCCGCATCAGGCAGCTGAATCCAGACGCGATCATTGACGCGAAGTCGACGGGAAGCCTTGGGAATCAAGCCGTTCAGCTGAACACCACCCGCCTCAATCGCCTTCTGAAGCTGGGCACGACTGTGATTCGGAAACAATCGATTCAAATAATGATCCAGCCGCCAGCCGTGAGCCCGCGATTCAACCGTGATGTCGATTGGTTCTTCCAGATTGGCGAGATCTTCCGGTGACAGCGGCGCAATGCCGCTGTCATCAGGATCAGAGACAGACTCTGACGTCATTCTCCCGACTTTTCAGGGGCGGGAGTTCCTTCGGCAGGTGCCGGCGTCTCAGCAGCCGGATCCGGTGTCGCTTCAGCCGGGGCAGCTGGCTTTTCCTCGGCCGGAGCTGGCGTTGCCTCAGCCGGAGCTGCTGGCTTTTCTCCAGCAGGGGCGGTGCCTTCTGTTGCAGGCTTCTCTGCTGGCGCAGTCTCGCCTGCAACTTCTGACTTCGTCTCTGGTGTCGTCGACGGTGCGGAAAAATCCGGCAGACTGATTTTTGGAATGTCGGGAACCTGGCCCGGTCCGTCCTGCGGCAAAAGTGCATCATCGCCTGGTGTTGGTTTCTGCTGGTGGAACCACGCATAAAATGCCTTTGTGGATTCCTGTGGCAGTTTCTTCATTCGGTCTTCCGCAATGTCCTTGAACATCTTTGAGTCCGGAAATTCCTTCAGCAGTTTCTCCCACGCTTCAACAGCCGCTTTTGCTGTCGGGTCTGTGCCATCACATCGGGCTTCCAGAACACGAGCCATCCCCGCGAGAACTCTCTCGCGCAGGTCACCGTCGAGATCCTTGCGTTCCGAAAGACGCTCGTAAGTATTCGCGACCTTATCAAGCTCTTCGGTCGCAAGCTTGCGATCCGAAAACATGTTGCTCATCGCATTTCGAAACGACAATTCGGCCTGACGAAGACGGGCCAAATTTCCAATCGGAGTGTCCGGCGCCTGATCAGCGACTGCCTGATAATCTTCCGGAGTTGCCGCCAGCAGCAGGGCCTGAGACTCTGCGGCTGTTGCCGGAGGACGGCGTGCGAAGTAAACAACGCCGGCTGCGACAGCCAGAATCGCGGCAAGCCCATAAATCAAAGTGGTGCCGTATTGCTCCATCCATGGCCTGGACTCTTTCAGAATCTTCGCCAAAGCAACTTCGTCTTCGTGGTGTACGTAGTGTCGATCCGACATCGTCGGGGGACTTTCTTGCAGAAAAACTTCGAGACGCCAAACAGTCAAGCGTCGCAGTATAGGAGTTGCCTCAAACTAAGGTCAAGCTGTGGAAATCTCGTGGCGACTCTGCCAAATCCAGCTTTCTGAACCTTCGGCGACAGTCCGGAGTCGGATTCGGATTCAAGCCCGACGTTTGCGGCAAAGATGTTTCAGCGTCCTGACAAGTCTCCAATCGTCTTCCAATGGACTTCCAATGGACTTCCAATGGACTTCAACATCAATCGGCAGACGGGCAGGCGCGGACTCCGCCGAGACAAACAAGTCAAGATTTCCGGCCAAACAGCCGCGAAGATCCTTCTGTCTGCCTCTTTTCGGGCCGTTACCTGCAGATCCTCACTGTAGTGACACAGCCGCTCTCGCACATCCCAGGGACCGCGTGATTTGAGGGCAGAACCCGAAACCGCGGGCAAGACTTTGGATATTCAGGCAGAAAGCACGCTCACCACCGTTGAAATCTGGGGAAACTTTTTTTGCATCGCACAGCGTTGAAAGAACTGGCCGACGGTTTGCGAGCTGCCTCCGTGGGCGCGGTTTCCGGAAATCGCTGGTATCTTCCACCGGAAGCCAGCTTGTCCGGGCTGACACGAATGCTTTGGAATGGATTTGCGGTACCAGCCATGAATATGGTCGGAATTCTCTGGGGTGGGTGCCTGGCCGCGCGAGCTTCTGATTTTCGAAACTCTGAGCTTCGTCAACTGCTGGCTTCGTCGTTTATCGAAGATTCCACAGTGGCCACTACCGTACCGGCGGAAGTAAGTAACTTTCCGCCGAATGCGGTGGTCGAGTCTTATTTTGTAAGCCACCGTCTGCAGCACCGTGTTGGCTGAACTGCGTTTGGTCGCCAACACCAGCAAATACTTGGGGTCATCCGGGCTCAAACAGAACCTAATCCGGTGATCGTTCCGCTGCTGCTGCCGAACTCATCGGTTTCAAGGCCGGCGTTTTGCAGCATGGTGACAAACAGGTTGCTCAACGGCGTGTTGTTTTCGTGCTTGAAGGACAGGTGCTGACCATGCCGAAAGCCGCCGCCGGCGAGAAGAATTGGCAGGTTCGTGTTGTCGTGCGTGTTGGAATCGCCCATGTTACTGCCATACAACACCATGGTCCGGTCGAGCAGTCTCTGGCCTTCTTCCTGCTTTTCCGACAAATTCCGCAGCAGAGTATTTAACAGTGCCATCTGCTGACGATCCACTTCTTCAAGCTGTCTGACTTTGTCTTCTGCCTGACCGTGATGACTAAGATTGTGGTAACCGTCAGTCGTGCTTTGCTTCTCATTCAGCTGAAAGACGGGCGTGGCAAATGCATCAACCATCAGGGTGACAATGCGCGTTGAGTCGGATTCAAAAGCCAGTTGAGCCATGGACAACATCAGCTCAAATTTTGGGATGAATAACTTCACATCTTCAATATCGCTGGGCTCAGATTGAGTGGTCTCCGGTTTAGGCAGAAGTTCCCAGTCTCGCGCCGCCTGCAGCCGCTGTTCAACGTCGCGTACGGATGTGAAATACTGATCCATTCGATTGCGATCATCCGGGCCCAGCTGGCGATTCAGGCGGCTGGCATCCTGCTGCAGCGCATCCAGAATGCTGCCTCGTTCTTCAAGCCGGTGCAGTTGTCGAGACACATCGTCAGCATCACCCTGGAAAAACATCTTCCGAAACAAACTCGATGCTCGATCTTCCGCGGGCAGCAAAACACCGTCGCGAGTCCATGACAGGCTGCGATTGGCTTTATCGATATTCACTCCGAGATTCAGAGTCCCAAATCGAGTCACCGGGCCCAGGCGTTCGGCTGCAAACTGGTCCAGAGAAATGCTGTTTCGAAATCCACTCCGCGTGGGCCCGCGAGCCGCCGTCAGAAAACAGTTTTCCGTGCTGTGTCCGCCATTGACGGCCGGATGGGACAACCCACTGAAGACCGTAAAATCCTTTCGGAAATTCTGGAGAACTGACAGATACGGTGACAGCTCATAATCGCTGCCCACCTGTTCTGGAAAGAATGGCTTCGGCAACACGCCGAGGTTATTCGAAATCAAAAGCATGCGGCGCGGTGGGACTGCACATGACGCTGAAGGCGACGCAGTTGTCGCAAACGTCTTGTCCATGCTCTGCAGCATCGGAATCGCCATGCTGACGCCCGCTCCGCGGAGCATTGTGCGGCGATTCATAGGACGAACAGCGTTCGATCTCTGGGGAGACTTCATGACTGCTGAAACTTTATTCACGGTGCTGTTCACCCACAAAGAGACGGCTCTGCACGAGCGCATGCAACAGATCACCCACAGGATAGCCATTGTCCCCACATTGATCGAGCAGAAGTTCAATTTCACGTCGATCAGAAAAGCGGACGGGCGTTCCCGTGGCATACACTGTGAACTGATTCAGAAGATTGCGGGCGAGTTGCCGAACATCATTCCGAAGCAACTTTTTAAGTTCCCGCACATCGTGAAACCGTCGACCATCCGGCAATGTGCCGCTCGAATCCACAGCGACGCCCAGTGTGTACGTGAAGTCGTGTCCGGCTCGATCGATCCCGGTGATCGATTCTCCAAGCCCCAGACTGCGATAACGAGCTCGCTCAGCCCCAAGAATATCAAAGCTTTCCAAAGCCAGGCCGACCGGGTCAAACTTTGCGTGGCAGGCCGCACAGGATTCCGACTTTGTGTGCAAATCCAGCAGCTCTCGAATTGTCGTGGCACCTCGAATGTCGGGTTCCACCGCCGGAACACTCGCCGGCGGGGCAGGGGGAGGATTGCCAATCAGGCGGTCCATGATCCAGGCACCACGCACAACAGGCGAAGTTGCTGTCCCATTGGCCGTCACTTTAAGAATGGACGCCTGAGTCAGCAGTCCACCGTAGGGACTGCCTTCAGGCAGTTCAACTTTGCGTACCTTGGAACCCAACACAGGGGCGAGACCATAGTGAGACGCAAGCCGATCATTCGCAAACACAAAGTCAGCATCAACCAGAGTTGTCGCCGGCAGATTCTCCCGGACCATCGCCGCAAACGTCGTCCGCGTCTCCTGCTCCATCGATTCGACCAGATAGTTGTCAAATCGGTACTCAGGATAGAGCCGCACATCCGGTTCATCCCGATACAACGCTCGCAGGTTCAGCCAGTCGTCGGTAAAGCTGCGGACAAACGCGTCAAACCGTTCGTCCGCGATCAGGCGGTTCGTTTCCGCGCGAAGGACCGCAGGGTCAGAAAGCTGGCCACTGGCAGCCATCTCCATCAATTGTTTGTCGGGCCTGGTATTCGTCAAAAAATGGGACAGCCGCGAAGCGACGGCATAGGCGTCATTGTTTCGCGGCTCACTTACAAACAGAAAATGCCTGGAACACAAAAACGCCTTGTAGGTCGCCAGCATGGCCGCGGCGAAGGAGTCGCCATCCTGAAGCCTCACCTGGATCAGTTGATCGAAGGGTACCAGCTCCTCGTCAGAAACGGGTTGCCGGGCCGCCAGTGCTACAAATCGTCGCAGCAGCCGATGCGCGTCTGCCGCTGGATCTTCGGAGTCCGCGTCCACGGGCAAACCCGTTCCCCTGGTTGCCGGGCGAATCGCCAAATTGTCAAACAGAACATGATGCGATACCGCGGGCCATTGTAGCGGCGCAACGAGGGATGGCGAGATGGGGCCATCCACTTCAATCCACTGAAACGCAATCCCCGGCTGCCCGCCTTCCGGGAATGGCGGATAACGATATTCGGGCGGACCATTGTTGACGTTCCGGGCCAGCGGTACCGGCAAGCCCAGCAGACTGTATTCAAACGTTTCGCCCGGCTTGAGCAGAATGGTGGTCTCATAGACAGCAACTTCCGGAGCAATGTCCATCATGCCGCCAGTCGCTCGAACATCGCCTGAAACATCCGGCCCTGACGGCTTGCGAGCTCTGAAGGTCATGGGAACCGATTTCGCCCCGGGCTGAAGCATGAAGCCCGGCAATTGCAGAACTGACCTCGCAGAAAACCGGACTTTGTATCGCCCCGGCAGTTGAGCCAGAAACCCATTCGGATAGCCGTAATAAGGCCAGTGCGCGGAGCGAAAGAGTGCCATCTCAACCGTCGGATCATGCTGCCCGCTGCCGCGCAGTTCGGCGAGCTGACCTCCGCTGAGCGGAAGCATGTGACCGTCTTTGGCGTAAAACATGGCTTCTTTGTTGCCAAAAGTTTCCGCCTCCTGAAACATCTGCGTCGCCATTGCTCGGAACTGAGTTGACGGCGGAGGTTCCAGCCCGCTGGCCATCGCCTGGATCAGAGCAGACTCTGCGGCATCCAGAAACGCCATCAACTGGACTCGTGAAAAGTCCAGAACGGCAGTCGTCTTGTGAAAATGAGCACCCGTTCGATCTTCTGGCAAAATATCGCGAATACTGAGATCCGGAAGGTGCAGAACGTCTCGCAGGTTCTGTTCGAACTCATCCCGATTCAGACGCCGCATCGGCCCACGTCCGTGCATGAGCACATCCTTTAGATCAGCCTTGTGCAGCTCGCTTCCCAGTGTCTTCAGCACAGTCTCCCGAATGGCTTCCGGAAGCTCATCACCTTTTGGCGGCATCTCCTTTTTGTCGACTCGATCGTAAACATGAATCCACTGCGATCGAACACTCGCATCACTGAGATCTCTGGAAAGCAAAGAAAGATCCAGCCCGCCTTCAGGCGATTCTTCACTATGGCACTTTGCACAATGCTGCTGCAGTGTTTCTGTAAGGCTCAGCAGATCGGCCGCAGAGCCCGCGGGATTGAACATCACCAGCAGCACGACCGCAAAACATTTTCGCAATCGGTGCGAGGAGCAGGGCACCCATGCGGATCGCCGGGGCGGTTCACAATTCTCTGGCCGCACCGATTCGCCTGTTATTCGATCAAACGTGATCATAGAAATTCGCGCCCGCCCGACTTTTTCAACAAACATCTTCGCTGCAATTTTCGCTCGACGGCAAATTGTAGACGGTAGCAGGCCACAGGCGGAAGCGGTCCGTTGATTGAGTGAGCCGCAAAGCGCTAGCTGCGGGTTGTTGACTAAAGGGATTGTAGTCGAAACGCGGCAACTTGATCCCTCACTGGCGTGTCGGGTTGTGAAAACCCAGTAAATCAAAACCCGCGCCTCGCGGCTCAGGTTACAAGCCGAGACGGGCGGCAGAGTCTGAACGGCAACTAGGTCTTCAGGAAGCTCAAAGCGTTCCATGCCGAAGGCGCATCAACTGGTTGTGCTAATGCCGGGCGTTAATACAGAGTCTCTGATGCCGGGCCGCAGATAGCACTTGTCGAACCGCCGCAGGCGAGACCACGTTCATTGCAGCGATAGTGGTCTCGCCTTTGGCATGGGTTCAATCCGAGTCCTTTCGAGAAAACTTAAACCGCTGTGGCAATTGGGTTCACGCACAGCAACTGAGTTCTCTCCGCAAGGGCTCCAGTGGCGTCCGCAGCAAACTTGCCGGGACCCACAGAATAGAAGGCGGGAAGCGGACGGAAACAGGACGCAGAATTTCGGACAAATCAGGAGATCTGCGATCGTTTCAACACGCCAGATGTACACATCTACGCCCGTACTGATCTTTGAATGATGGTGACTCGACCCCCGACGCTGGATTTCCAACACCGCTGGATTGATTCGTTTGACGCTTCGCGTATTCTCGCGAAGCCAGTCGTCGGTTGGCGAACCCAGACAGGACCATCCGTAACAACCGGCACAGACGGAACGGCGTTTTGGACAGGTGACTCTGACACAGAAGTCGCCTGCAACGGTGTTTAAGAAACGAAACTCCGCATTTCCCCACTTTTTGTGTCACATCCATTCAAAGCTGACGCCTTACCATGGGCCGAGAAAACACGACTGCCAGCTGGCTTGAATTGATTCAGGCGGCTCGTGAAGGAAATGATGCAGCGCTGACCGAAATCTGGCAGCAACTGCGGTCATATCTCCTGATCTTTACGAGCAGTCGACTGGATGAAGGACTGAAGGGAAAGTTGGACGCGTCTGATATTGTCCAGCAGTCGCTGCTGGAAGCTCATCGCGACTTTGACACGTTTCGAGGCCAGACCGAAGAAGAATTGAAGGCATGGATCGGTCGGCTGGTGGTTCATAATCTGCAGGATGCTGGTCGACAATTCCGCCAGTCGCAGCAGCGAAATGTGGAAAAGGAAGTGGCATGGTCTGCCGAAACCGAACTCTCGGCGACCATGGATCAGCCATCGCCCAGCAGTCTTGTGCGACGACGAGAAACAGATGACGAACTGCTGCGAGCCGTTGCCGAACTTCCGGAACGCAGTCAACAGGTTCTGGAACTGCGGCATCGCATGGGACTAAGCCATGCGGAGGTGGGTCAGGAACTGGGAATGACGGAAGAGGCCGCTCGGAAATTGTGGTCCCGAACTGTTGAACAACTTCAGAAACGACTGTCGGCCCGAAATGTCGCATCCCCCTTCAAACCAGAATGACTCGCCCAAGCAGAACACCACTTCAGACCCGAATCACGCGTCAGACCAGAAGAATGCGACGGCCGAGTGTGAAGCGACTGGCAACCGCGATACTGCAGGCGATCGAATCGTTGATGCCGCTGAGGTCATTCGCAGACTGGACAACCTCTGGTCAGAATCGTCGGCCGTCGTGGCCGGGCCTTTCACCAGCAGCGTCGGGACGACGGTCGGCCGATATGTGCTGGAACGCGTCATCGGGCGAGGTGCCTTCGGAGTTGTCTACAAGGCTCGCGATCCGGATTTGAATCGTTCGGTGGCCATCAAGATTCCTCGTCCTGATGTCCTTCTGGACAGCGACCGGCTGGCGCGTTTTGAAAGTGAAGTTCAGGCCTGTGCACGACTGGACCACCCGGGCATCGTTCCACTTTATGAAGCCGATCTGTCCCGAGCTGTTCCCTACATGGCGTCGGCCTATTGCCCCGGTCCGAATCTGCAGCAGTGGATGGACGACTCCGCAGTGCCTTGCGATATCGACGCGGCGATTTCATTCATCGAGAAAGTTGCGAGGGCTGTTCAGTACGCACACGAAAACGGGGTGGTGCATCGCGATCTGAAACCCGGAAATATCCTGCTGGTTCCCGTGGAATCGGAGTTCGTCGCGTTAACCACTCTGAACGATTATGAGCCTCGGCTGACAGATTTTGGACTGGCTCAGATGACTCATGGACTGCATGAATCGCAGTCGAGCCTGATCATTGGGACGCCGCTGTACATGTCGCCCGAGCAGGCTGAATCCCGCAGCGACGACGTGGGGCCAGTCTCCGACGTCTTTGGCCTGGGCGCAATCCTTTATCATCTGCTGACCGGCGTCGCTCCGTTCGCCGCTCGCAACTATGCCGCGGTGCTGGTACGACTGCGTGAGGAAACACCGTTGGCCGTAATCCCCGCCACTCGTGACGGATCGGTCATCCCACCCTGAACAAAATAAGTCGTCTCGCGGCCGAGCCGATTTCCTGCCTTCGCTCGCAGCACGACAGGCGACAACGCCGACAGATCTGGTCCCGCGCCATCGCCAGTCCACGAGATGATTAAATAGCGACACTCGGGCGGCAACGAAATTCCCGTCAGCCGCAACCCGCCCGGCGAGGTCTCAACACGCACGCCTTCGATTCGTATTCGCTTGCTGTCTGCCGCCTCACGCACCGTTGAGAAGGCACGCAGACGGAACTGGCCGGACGACTCGCGTGCCAAAACAAATGTGTCATCCGACAGTGGCGGAGTTGGAGACGCAATGATTTGAATTCCCGGCTGCTCGACAAAGCGTGTGGCTTCTGTGACTCCGGGCAGTTCAATCGTGGCAAGTTCTGCCGCATCCGCCTGCCCAATTTCACGCAGTACATCGCGATAATGTCGCCAGCCTGTAAGATCGGGATTGTAATTGACTGTCGGCGACGCGAGCGGCATAAAGCCCCATAAGTACGTTCCGTCTGCATCGAACACTGGCACCTCGTAGTATTTTGTTAATGCCGCTTCGAAAGGCCGGTAGCAGACTGTTAGCTTGATGCCATGCTCCATCGCGCTTTGCCCCAGCATCCGGCCAAAGTCAGGATTCAGCCGCGCGGCCAGCAGGTATCGCAGCCAGCTCCATGACGTGAACCCCGTTCGCGCGTTGAGTACGCCTGTCAGCGATTCGTCGTCCAGGATCGCTCGCGCCTGCAGCTCGTAGCGCTGCCAATCTTCCGGCGCATAGTTTGCTGCGTCAGCGATATACGGAAACGGACTGAGCCACACGATCAGCCGCCTGATACCGTGCGCCTGCGATCGTCGAAAATATTGATCAAACCCGCTTTTCGTCACCGGACTGAATTGCCCCGATGTTGTGTTCATGAAGATTCTGATCAAGTCGTCACCGAAGTCGGCGTAATACGAAATTCGCCGATCCGGTGGCGCTGGCCGAACCTCAAGCGTCTGCCTTTCTTCGGTCCCATTCGGCGTCTTGATCACGACTTCAACGCTCAGGCATGTCGTCACATCCTGTTTCGCAGTGACCTGCAGCCAACCGTTCGCGGTGACTGCCACGCTCAGCCCTCGCGCCGCAAGCTGCTCATCCGTTAACACCGTATCGCCATCGCGCGCCACTTCGTCGATGCGCGTCCCCTCCGGCAACGTACTCTCGACGATCGGCCACTCGCGTATGCCACCCACCAGGTACGGAAACGGCGACTCCAGATTGCGAGGCGACAGCAGCGGCTCCGCCCAGGCAAATGCACTCGACGAGGTGAGCCAGAATCCAAGGAATGCCAGAAGTCGAAGACTCGGCGATGCTAAAGACGAGGCAGCGCCGCTTCTGCGAAGAACAGGTTTCATGCGGAAATCAGTTTTCATTTTCCGCGAGTCACTGTTTTCAGGACAACTGGCAGCATTGTTTCCGCGATGATTCTGTGGCCGGCAAAGTTCGGATGGCATTGGTCAGTTGTCCAGGTGCCCACATCGGTGCCTTTCGAATTCGCTTCAGTCCAGATATCAAAGTGATCAATAAGCGGCGTCTGAGTCTCCTCAGCCACGCGGCGACATGCTTTAACAAACATCTCAAGCCGAACATTCGGATGCTCTCCGATACCATTTTCATCTGCCTTGTCGCCCAAGCGAGGTTCCGTCATCAGGATTGGCTCAATTCCGAGTCGATGAAGTTCCGCCACGATGGTCGTAAGGTTCTGCTGATACTGCTCTTCCGAAATGCGGCTGTTCTGCTGCCCCTTATCCACATAGCTGTCGTTCGTTCCGTACATCACCGTCACGACGACTGGTTCCAGCGAGAGAATATCACGACTCAGTCTGGCGAGTGCCTGATCCGTGCGTTCACCTCCGATGCCCTGATTAATGACATCAACATCGTGCCCGGCTTCACGCAATGACGTCTGCAGCAGTGCCCCGAATGTTTGTTCGGCTGTCACGCCGGAGCGAACTCCTTTTGTGATCGAATCTCCCAGCACCACAATGCGTGGACGAGGAGCGACAGTGGCCACTTTGCTTGTAAGACTCCATTTCACCCGTGCGGCGAAGACACTGTTGTTCGCTCCCCGAGGATGCGGCTCGGTCCCCATATAATATTCGGCATCGGTTACCCATGACTCATTGGCATTGATCGCTGCTGCACCGAAGTTCCCCAGCATCACGCCTCGCTCTGGAATCAAGATTTTTTCGGTGCTGCGAATGACCTGCTTCTTTACCGGATCCACCTGCGCCATAAAGAGCGGCGCGCGATTGCGGGCGATGTGATCATTGTTGGCACTGCGGCGTGTGTAACTCAGAAACAGTGCCCGATCATGAACCAGCCAGTGTTGCTGAGTGTTGTAGCTGCCAAGTTCCGAGCCATCATCAAACGTCCACGGCAAAATTGGCTCAAAGTGCAACCCGTCCTGACTGGTCGTCACGTAGCCACCGGCATCGTTTCGTAATGTCAAATAATATGTGCCCTGAAAGAGTGCCAGGGACGGTTCGCAGAGGCCTCGGCCACCGATCACCGTCAGTTCGTCACCCTCTTCGATCAGGATCATTTCTGATCCGTCAAAGCGACAGTGAAGAATAGTGCATGTGTAGTCAGTTCCCTCCGAGCCCTTAAAATACATCGGCAGCAGGAGTGTTCCATCCGGACGAACAAGCCACTGAACACATCCTGGAGCGACCAGAAAATGTTTTGATTCTTCATCCGGCAGTTCCAGCATCTTCCATGCTGTCCACGTCCCCGCTGAAGGATCGTAGGCGGCGTATGCGCACTGATGAGATCGCGGCTTATCCAGAAGCTGTTCACCTGCCGCGCTGTAACGCAGCTTTGTTCCAATCGCCACGATTCGACCAGTATTGGGATGCCATCCTGGAGTGACATCACACACGGCAATAGATTCACCGTTTTCTGTTCGCCAGTCCAGTTCCGGCGGCAACACGGGCTTTGACCATGAGGTTCCTCCATTGTCAGATCGCATGAAGTAGAGGCCTGAGTAATGATCCGACACTCCCAGGTGTTTTTGCAGCGTGCAGATCACCGTTTGCGAATCAGCGTCGGCATGAGGGATGGCGGCTACTCGGGGATGGAACCAGCAAGACTCGGGTCTGAGCTCCTGATGGATCACATCCAACTGCACATCAAAAGGCAGGATGGTTTGTGAGAACAGCAGCGACGGATACAGACTGATCACCAGAAATGCGATTCGGTTCACGGATGGACTCGCTGTAAAGAAAAACGGCTCTTTGCCTAGCCTGACTTGCGCCACAATCATACGCTGATCGGGACTGATTGCCCATCGTGCCGCCGTGCGCTCTGCATTGAGCCAACCCGATCGACAAAATGTTCTTGTCAATTCTCGGGAAAATGGATTTGCGCAAGTTAGAGTTCTGCGCGGTGTTAAACCAGGACAACACGTTAGATTCTTTCTTTCGTACGCCGCCACCGATGTCTTGCTTTGCCGTTGCATCAACGCATGTGCAAGCACAGGCCATCGAGACCGGCCAATTGGAGTATGCAAATTC